>ERZ802830.3426-NODE-3426-length-13485-cov-6.85875_pt1 | contig 13485 bp, 10 predicted proteins | sample MGYA00345654_ERZ802830 | MGnify/ENA primary metagenome ERZ802830 (study PRJEB30503, sample SAMEA104212375) | marine metagenome | biome: Westerlies Biome; feature: [SRF] surface water layer (ENVO:00010504) within the epipelagic zone...; material: water... | reverse complement strand
ACTCCAGCGCGCCGGCTTCACCGGCGTCGAAATTTCGGCTGGGCATGGTCATTTGTTTCATCAGTTTTTATCGCCTTGGTCGAATGCTCGAACCGATGAGTATGGCGGTGACCTTCGCAATCGCACTCGCTTTCTCACTGAACTGATCTCAGCAATACGCAACACGTGTGGATCTGCCTTTGTGATCGCACTGAAATTACCCGGTGAAGATGGTGTCGCTGGCGGCATTGACCTGCCAATGGCCTCGGCCATTAATGGCGTGCTGGCAGAACACTCAGATCACTTTGACCTGTGGACCTGGGTTTGGGGGGCGCATGCACGATCGCTCTACCAGCACTTACCCGATGCAACCGGCGCTCGTCACCCCTATCTAGCGCCTATTCAAAAGCTTCGCGCAGAGCACCCTAGTATCCGTAGCGGTGCGATTGGTTATCTAACAGATCCGAACGAATGTGAAATGGCGCTCAACGATGGCACAGCAGACGTGGTGTTTCTCGGACGGCCACTGATTACGGATGCAGCCTTCCCTAACAAAGCCGCCTCAGGCAACGCCAACAACATCCGTTACTGCGTGTCGTGTAATAGCTGCTGGCGCAATATTATCGAGGCCGGCGCTCTAGCCTGTGACAACAACCCGCGTGTAGGCGATCCTGACGAACATCATGAAAAGCCAGTATCGGCCAAACACCAACGCCATGTGGTAGTGGTGGGAACAGGCGTATCGGCACTGGAAGCGGCGCACACGGCGGCGCAGCGAGGGCATCGCGTCACGGTAGTCGGCAATATCGATCAAGTGGGAGGCAAGACTCGGCTTCATGCTCAACTACCCGGGGGAGAGAATCTCTCAAGCGTCTACGACTACCAGTACCTTATGGCCCAGCAGGCAGGCGTGCGCTTTGTATTGAACCGACAAGCACAATCAGAAGACGTATTGGCGCTCAACCCCGATGTGGTGTTACTGGCAACGGGCGCACGAGCATCGCAACCCGCTTGGCTGACGGGTGATTGGGCCACAATGGGGCTGATTCCCAGCCTCCGAGAAATGGGACAAAGCCTGATTGACGGCATCGGACGATCGCCAGGCCGAGCCGTATTAGTAGACCACGACCACACCGAGATGACCTATGCGATCGCCCTGCAAATGGCGACTCGTTTTGATCAGATTACCCTCGTCACATCACGAGAACGTATTGCGAATGATGTCTCACTGATCAATCGCCAAAATATTCTTCAGCGCTTGTTTGATCAGGACATAGAGCTGATCTGCCATGTCGAACCCGACTCGTTAGATGGCTTGGAGGAGGGTCAACTGATCATGAAAAATGTCTATAACGATCGGATCAGTGAACTCAGTGATGTTGTTACAGTGGTGCATGCCAGTAGCCGAGTCCCCAATCAACACTTGCTCACGCCACTGCGTGCCAATGGCCTAGAAGTGATCCCCATTGGAGACTGCCGCGCGCCACGCTCTCTGATGGCAGCCACCCATGAGGGATATCAGGTCGCGAATACGTTGTGAAGAAAAGGTGCCGATCTCACTCAGACGCGTGATTGATCTTCAGTATCCACCTGCGCATTTAGCGGCAGCTCTGTCGTATTCTTAATCTCTGTCACCGCAATATGGGAGTGCAACTCTCTAATCACGTCAGACGCTGACAGCGTATTGCGGACAAAGTCCTCGTAGTGGCGGATATCGCGACACACAATTTTTAAAACGTAATCCCAGATACCCGCCATCGTGTAACACTCCACTACCTCAGGAAGCCGTTCCACACTGCGCTCAAATTCAAGCAGATTTTGTTTGCCAATTTGATTCAAATTGACGGTCGCAAACACCACTACCTCTAATCCTAGCTTGGCACGATCAAGTACGGCCACCCGTCGATTGATAAACCCAGCCTCCTCCAGCTTGTTAACTCTCCGCCAACAGGGCGACTGCGATAAATGAACCTGTTGGGCAAGATCACTGGTGGAAATAGCAGCATCATGCTGCAAGACCGATAGAATCTTTATGTCAATTTTCTGCAAATACATAACTAATTTTGCCGTTAATTTCGCGTAATTGTGGCTAAATATTTCATATTACAGGGTAATACGCCATAGATCGAATAACCTTTTCTATTCGGGTATCGCACAATAATGCCGTGTGATTGACGAGCAAATGGCATGAAACAGGCACCATCGCAGCGACTTCGAGAGGTTTCACTCGAGGATAAATATACTCTTGATCAGGCTCGCGCCTATATGACCGGCGTCGAGGCATTAGTGCGATTGCCCATGTTGCAGCATCAGCGGGATGCGGCCCGCGGCCTCAACACCGCCGGATTTATATCGGGTTATCGCGGTAGTCCACTCGGTGGCGTCGACCAAGCTGTGTGGCGCGCCCAAGACTATCTGAAACGCCACCAGATACATTTTCAACCCGGTATTAACGAAGACCTCGCTGCCACCGCAGTGTGGGGAAGCCAACAAACCAACCTGTTCTCGGGCGCGCGGTATGACGGCGTGTTTGGCCTGTGGTACGGCAAAGGCCCGGGCGTCGATCGGAGCATGGATGTTTTAAAGCACGCCAATGCCTTTGGAACGAGTCGCTTTGGCGGTGTGCTGGCAGTTGCAGGCGACGATCACGCCTGCAAATCGTCCACGCTACCCCATCAATCAGAGCATATGTTTATCGGCGCATCCATACCCGTGCTTGCACCGGCGGACGTGCAAGAAGTGCTAGATCTGGGTATCTATGGATGGGAGCTCTCGCGTTACTGCGGCTGCTGGGTTGGGTTTAAAGCCATTACCGAAAACATGGATTCAGCCATCTCTGCAGACATTAACCCCGGACGAGTCAGCATTCAGATACCCGAGACGTTCAACTTACCCACCGACGGTGTGCACGCTCGCTGGCCAGACTCCCCTATGGAGCAAGAAAAACGGCTTAACAAATACAAGATCTATGCAGCGCGAGAGTTTGCCTATGCTAATGAGTTGAACAAAGTGATGCTAGATAGCGCCCATCCGCGGCTGGGCATTATCACGTCGGGCAAGGCTTATCTGGATGTCATCCAAGCGCTGGATGATATGGGGATTGATGCCAAGCTCGCCGCTCACATTGGGATTCGTGTCTTCAAGGTGGGGATGCCGTGGCCATTAGAGCCACAAAGTACCCATCAGTTCGCGGAAGGACTGGAAGAAATTCTGGTTGTCGAAGAAAAACGCTCCGTCATTGAGGATCAACTCACGTCTCAACTTTACAATTATCCTGTAGCGGCGCGACCGGTAGTCGTGGGGGAATTCGATGAACGCGGTGTCGATCTGCTACCCAACACGGGCGAACTGTCGCCTGCCATCGTCGCTCTGGCGATTGCCAGCAGGCTACAACGCTTTTTTTCAAGTGAGGCGCTCACATCTCGGATCGCCTGGATTCGACAAAAAGAGCGCTCGCTCCACAATGTTCAGACCCAGACCCAACGAGCACCGCATTTTTGCTCTGGCTGTCCACACAACACCTCAACAAAAGTGCCCGAGGGGAGTCATGCAATGGGTGGCATCGGGTGCCATTACATGGCGACCTGGATGGATGACCGACCCACACAAACGTTCACACAAATGGGTGGCGAGGGGGCGACGTGGTTAGGGCAAGCACCCTTTACCGACAGGCAACATGTCTTTCAGAACTTAGGGGATGGTACGTATTTTCATTCTGGAGTCTTGGCGATTCGTGCTGCCGTCGCAGCTGAAGCCAATATCACCTATAAAATTCTCTTTAATGAAGCGGTGGCGATGACCGGAGGCCAACCCATTGATGGTGCGCTATCAATCAGTCACTTAGTTCAGCAGCTCAGTGGAGAGGGCGTCGAACGCATTGCTTTAGTCTCGGATCAACCCGATCAATACCGAGGACAATTTTCAGGCGTGGCAGGCTTCTCCCTTCACCATCGCGACGAACTCGATACGTTACAAAAAGCATTACGAGATTACTCAGGTTGTTCAGTCCTGATTTATCAGCAAGCTTGTGCTGCGGAGAAACGCCGTAAACGTAAAAAGAAGGGGTTGAACAGCCGTCCGCGCCGGGTCGTTATTCACGAGGAAATTTGCGAGGGTTGTGGAGACTGTAGCGCACAGTCTAATTGTCTATCGGTCTTACCCAAAGCAACTCCACTGGGCCGCAAGCGCCAAATTGATCAACACAGTTGCAACCTAGACTACAGCTGCGTCAAGGGCTTCTGCCCCAGCTTCGTGTCAGTGCTTAACGCCGTGACCAAGCAACGAACCGCAGAAGATAACATCGAAATACTGTTTGAGCCGCTTCCAGCGGTGTCGCTACCCAATCTCACTCGGCCTTGGAATACCGTCGTTTCTGGCGTTGGTGGTACTGGCGTGCTGACGGTGACAGCACTCATTGCGATGGCCGCCCACATCGAAAAGAAAGGGTGCGCCACCCTCAATCAGAGCGGCTTAGCACAGAAATTTGGCGCTGTAGTGAGTCACGTTCGCATCGCGCAGCAGCAGCAGGATATCAAAGCGGTCAGGGTGCCTGCGGGGGAAGCCGACCTACTGCTGGGCTGCGATCTAGTCGTCAGCACTGGTTACGATACGATGGGTAAAACGGCGATTGGCCGAACGCATGCGATCATTAATGATGCGGCACTGCCTACCGCTGCCTTCATCCACAACCCTGATGCTGAATTACCTACCGCAACCATGCGCGCTCATATTGAAGAACAAACAGGCGCCACCAATGTGGTGTTTGTTAATGCCACTGAGATTGCAGAACAGCTGTTGGGTGACTCACTGTATGTCAATCTTTTCTTATTAGGGGTCGCCTTTCAGCAAGGGAAAATTCCAGTCAGTGCCGCAGCACTAGAGGCGGCCATTGAACTCAATGGCAAATCGACCGCCGCGAATCAAAAGGCACTGTTGATGGGGCGACGCTATGCTGTCTGGCCCGATCGCGTTTTGGCAATGCTGCCATCGTCAGGATCAGAACAAGCGGATACCCCAACCATCGAAGCGTTAATGGATGACCGAATGCAGCGTCTGACTCGGTATCAATCTGCGCGACTTGCCGAACACTATCGTCAAGAAGTAGAAGCGGTGCGTGCAATCGATCCCCATGCAGAGCAAGCCGAATCGATCACTCGATCGGTGGCGGAACAACTGTATCGCCTGACCGCAATTAAAGATGAATACGAGGTGGCGCGCTTATACACCGCACCCGAGTATCGCGCGCAACTCGACAGCCAATTTGAACCTGGCTATCGGCTAGCTTTCCACTTGGCTCCGCCCTTGCTGAGCCGACGCGATGCACAGACGGGTCGTATCCAAAAACAGGTTTTCGGTGCCTGGATGCTGAATGTTTTTCAGCTCCTCAGTCGGCTACGCTCGATTAGAAATACATGGCTGGACCCATTTGCTTGGACCGAGGAGCGACGCTTAGCGCGGCAGGATCTCGATCGCTTCCGGGCTGATATTGCGCTCATCCTAAAACGATTACAGGCGGATAATTATGCCAGCGCCGGCGAGCTGGCTCAGCTCCCCAGTGCACTGCGAGGCTTCGGTCCAGTGCGGGAGCGAACACGCGCTGACTATGAGCGCAATCGAGCGCGGCTCCGCGACACGCTGAGTCGCGCTAAAGGCCCGAGTGACGTCCTGTTGTGGACTGGAGAGCAGCATACTGCGTCATGATCTGAGCAGTGGCGCCTACATCAAAAAACAGTCTTCAACTTCGGGGCGAGACCGATACCCGGTATCCCAGCGACACAGTTTCTCTCGCTCGGCGATCAGATCTACCCCGGTGTAGCGCATAAACTGGAAAAAAGCGGCCAGCGTGCAGTCGGCAATACTGGGGTCACTACCCGTCAAAAAAGCCCGCCCATCAGCCAGTAACGTCTCCGCATAATCGAACCCGGGCTGCATGCGTGCAACCAACGCTGCCGCTTGCTCAGCATTCGCCTCGTAGCCCAGCGGAGATTTTGTCGCATGCACCCACGCGGCCAGATCATGGGTGACGCGCATTTCTAGCGTGCGTTCAATATTGCGGGCGTACGCTAACAGCTCCGGATCAGAAGGTAATAAGCAGGCTGCGGGAAACGCTGCTTCGAAGTAGTCGATAATCGACAGCGACTCTGTCACATACGCACCTGACTCCAACTCTAATACCGGTAATGTCCCAAACGAATTGCGCGCTAAGTGCTCGGGCTCTCGATGGCGTCCCTTCAGGGTGTTCACCACCACGGGTTCAACGGGGATATCGACACCTTGTGCCCGACGCTCAGCAAGATAGAGCGTGACGCGCGTTGGATTAGGAGCAAGCGGTACAGTATAGAGTTTCAATCAGGTCTCCTTGCGATAGGCTCGCGCTATTTGTTTAAGGCTACAACAGGTCGAACCCACTACCCCTCAATTGACATCGCAGCGGCTGACTCGTGCGTTAGCCGACATTCGAACGGGCTAGCGGACTTCAATTATTTCAAAACCCTGAGTGGCTGTTCGCCAATCTAATAAAATGTCGTAAATCTTGCCATCGAGCAGGGCGTCTTGCAGTGATATTTGACTACCCGATAGGGAGCACTGAGCGTCAGCAAGCGACACTTGATCATCGGCCTGCAGGAATGGTTTTTCAAATCGAGCCACCGTAAACTCTGATGTGCTGTCCACCGATTGACCGTTCTCGTCATAAGCCCGCGCAGTGATGGTATGGGCACCGATACTCATATTGTTGTAATTCCATGCAAGAGCAAATCCCGAGTCGCTGGCGCCCACAATCTCAGGAAAGGCATTCCCTACATCAACTCTAGCACCACCATATGGGGTATCAAATGCGTAGGCGCCATCAATCCAAATCTCAATCTTTTCAATCCCGTCCGACGCTACAGCCCAACCGCGGAGATTGCCAATCCCCGAGTAAACGCTGTTAATAACGGGCTCCTCGAGCAGAACGCGGAATGTCTTGCCAGTACTCAGGACAGGCGAAAACGTCGCTTCCATGAGACAATCGACAGCCGTGGGCAGCAAGTTGAACTGATCACCCTGCACGCTGCCCTGACACGACCCTGTCACCTCCGCAAGACGGAATCCCGGCGCTGGTGTGAACACCACCGACAAGGACTCATCGGGCTTCACTTGTCGCGCAGTCTGCCCCGTCACTGATCCGTTGCTAGCTCCAGCAATGCGAACTTGAGCGTAGTTTCCTTCAAAGCTGTCGTCCCAGCGTAAGTGGACCGACTCAACCAGCTTGCCCGACGAAGAGTCTTGGTAAGTCACCCATGACTCTCGATAGTCACTGCCATACAAGAAGGCGCTATCCGCCTCTTGGCACGCAGGTTTGACCGCAACGCCAGAAGACAGCTGATTCTCTCCTGGCTCAAAGGTATCGGTGAGCACGCTACTGCTATTGGTCAGCACCGAGAATGCCCTTATGTCAATTGGGTAAGGCGAATCATTGGCAATCCCATGCCCTTTTCGGCGCCCGCTCCCACCCCCCTTCAGCACGCACGTTTCATCAACGGCAAAGTCAGTGATCAGCTCGCTCGCAATATGCTCGCTTTCATAGCCCGCCAACATGAATCGTGCTTGATTAAATCCACGCGCATTGTCAGCAGACTCTGGATCGTCGGCCGCTAATCCGCAAGCCTGGCCCGCGCAGTCATTGAGATTGGGATTCGAAAAAACAGCGACTTCCGGTTCATTGCCGTAACTCATAATGGTATGGAAAACACCTTGGCGATAGTGCCCGAAACTAAATGGATAGGCACCCGAATCACCTTTTTCCGCGATCCGCCGCTCGTGCATGGAACCTAGAATGTGTCCTATTTCATGGGCAGCGGTGGTATCGGGGCAGTAGCTATTGCCGATTGCATTCTCCGCGGGGAGCCAATGCACTACTGCCATATACGCGAATCGAAATGGCGCACTATCGACCACACTGTTGTAAGCCACACCACAAGATTCCTCGTCCTCTGGCACATTTTCTCGGAGCAACAGCACAAGGTCTGCGCCATAGAAAGAGCGATCATCGTGAATGTCTGTAAAGGGTGCCTCCGCATCATACATTTTGTCCAGAGCATCGCCCTGAGAGACTGACGCGGGAATCTCCACAGGACGCACTCCCACAATATTTACTGTCAGGTCTATCTGACTGTCTGCCATTGCCTGATTTGTCAGTTCAATCGCATAGTCAGCAATAGCGGTCGGCGTGCTCATCCCCGATTCGTGGTAGACCAAAAGGTCAATGGTCGCTCTACCTGAACTATAGGTGGGATACGTCACCTGTTCATCAGCCAGGTCCATCAACGCCCTAGGCCGCATCAATTGACGGGGTTGAAAACGCTGGGGGGACCAAGTCACCACCTCGGAGCGCCGCTTGATAATAGCGCCCTGGTCCGCCGGTCGCGCTAAGTGAGGCGGAGCCTCGTGCCAAACAATTTGGTCGCCCTCTTGAGCCAATCGGTAGGTGCGTGAACCCTCTCTGAGTGAGCCTTGTAGCGCTCCCAATGACGACAGCACCATGGTCAGACGAGCGCCTGTGTCGGCGCGCCCCGCAATGACCTTATTGCCCAAATTTGATCGCGATACGCGGTCAATCTTGACGCGATATTCCTCACCCAGTTCGGAATGGATCGTAAGGTAATCTCCGGCGCGCACTTGCAATTGCGGCAGAGAGACCACTCGCTCCGGCAGTCTGTCTCCGCGAATGAGCTCTAGCGATAAGGTATCGGCTCGGCTATTCGCCGAAAACGCCGATGCCAAAGCCACTGTCAGAGCAGCGGCGCACAATATCCTGCGGATTAAGACCTGTCGATGCGCAAAGTCCATTTCGAACGCCTGAGATCTGTTATCAAGAAAACGGGTATAACATTGTATAAGTGTGGTTTAAAGGATTTATGGCGTGATAACCGAGTGCTCGCTCTATGCAATTTATGACGCGGACGGTTCATTAGCGGGCGAGCTGCGCTATCTCGTTGATAAGTTTTTAGGGAGAGCCGACTGTGCCTTGTGTGACCTCTCGCACGGATGGCGTCCGACGGGGAAACGCGCTTGGCGACAGCGACAAGGTGCTACGAACCAGCTCAGTTGGCTGCATAGAGATGAGGTGCCTCATCATGTGCTCGCCCACGTCAGCGGATCCCTGCCCTGTATCGCGATGGACACCAGCGGCCGTGTCGACATACTGATCTCCAAAGACCAATTAGCCCGATGCGACGGTGATTTCTTGATTTTCGAGCAGTTATTAGCGCGGAAACTAGAGGGACTGGTATCTGAGCCGATACCAGCCCCAAGGTTCGATTAACTGCTCGCGGCGAAGACGACACTGCAGTTCATCGTAAAGCCATGCTCATACTGACGAATATCGGCCATATCGTTAAGGATCTCTGAGGCCCCTCATAAAGAGGGGGAAACAACCATTCAGTCACTCAAACATTTTCATGAAGGTATCCATATCGAACTGACTGCCGTAGAGCATAGAACTGTTCAGCGCGACATCGGCGGCAATCGCCACTGCCGTCTTAATCTCTTCCTCAGTCGCACCGGCTGCTCTAGCAAAAGCCGCATGTGCCGGGATGCAATAAACACACTTCATCGCGACCGATGCTGAGATAGCCGCAAGCTGGGCGTGCTTAAGTGGAATAGCACCGTTAAACACGTTTTTTCAACCGCTTCGTAATACGCAGCAGCCGCGGCTTGTTGGGATTCAGGGTGCAATGCAATAAAGGGGTTAGCGGTTTTGACCTCTCGTACAGTGTCTTCTGCAAAAACCGTCGCAGTAAAAAGAAATAGACAGGCAGACAATAACAATCGCATCGTTTAACTCCTATTGGTTGTTAAGTTCAATGATGGCGCCCCAAAAAGGCGAGGCGCCAATCTCACCCTAAGTGCTATTGACCAGTGTAATAAAGGGGCTCGCCTTGAATAGAGCCGATGGGGGTTGCAGCGCCTGCTGCGGCAGCCTGTAAAAAGCGAAATTCCTCGCTAGCTGTGACCTTATCGCCGAAGGCGGCCATCTCTGCCCAGTCGTCAAAGGACATGACGTAGTGCACTTTACCTGTGCCGCCCACGCCTTCGTTATAAATGCTGACTTTGGCACCCATCGCCGTATGCATTTCCTTAGCTCTTGAAAACGCGGCATAGACTGCGGCCGCTTTGCCGGCATTAGGCTGCCAAACATAAACGCGGTAAGGACCGTCTTGGGCAAAATCTGCCGCTTTAGCTGACGCATCCCAATTTAAACCTTCAAGGGAGTACAGCAGGGTACCGGAGGGTGATGCAGCCGCTTGCTCCCAAAAGGCCTGCCACTCTTCATTAGTGTTCGTTTCTTTTGTTTTCGCCCACGCTTCAGCTGAATCCCAGCGTAAGATGTAATCGAAGGTTGGATAACCCGATCCACCCACATCCATGCGATAAATGCCTACTTGCGCACCGTATTTCTCATGCATCTTTGCCGCAGTCATCATGCCCTGCACCAAACCTGCCGGCGACGAAGAGTTAGCTTGCCAACGGAAAGCCTCCAATCGCTCGGCAGACACCAGGCCGGTAAATCCCGCTAGCCAACACACAACAATCCAACACATTGCTTTGCTCATAATGCCTCTCCTGTTTTTGCTAGCCAACCACACCACGCGACCAGCTATCCAAGTGCATAAAACAAATGTGCACTATTAAAGTGACAATGTCACGACCAGCGGCATGCCATAAGTCTGAGGACCTTAAGCAAACAAAGGTGCGGAGGAAGATTGATCATGGGTTGTTTGTGCACAAGCGCAGCAAACGGCGTAACTGCCTTACCTAAAGCAGTCTTCTCACCGGCACGCCGCTCGCGAGCAGGTAAGGCTCTAGCGCCCGATACAGTGAGCGATAACGAAAGAAGGGCACCTTTGGGTAAAGGTGGTGAATGGCATGGTAGTTCTGATAGACCCAAAGCCATGTCATGAGGGTATCGAGGCCCGCACGCGCTTGGTACACCGTGGTGGTTTGCATACGCGCTTGTTCAGAGTGGGGGTGATGAACCGACCAAGCAAACAGGGTCGTCAGTACCGAGTTTCCCAGCATTTGCCCCAGCAGTAGGGTCATGACGGTCACACCAAGATCAGCACACAGTAGCAATATCAGTCCGCGAGTGATCATGATAGCCAGATACTCAAGACGAACTGTCCGCCGTTCAGCCGCAGTAAAATGCTCAAACTTCAGGGCAAAAATCCACTCTTTGGGTATTCCTTTTAGCCACATCGCCACCAGCTGCGGGAGATTACTGGCAGCGAAAGTCCCATCGGGGTCGTCTGTGGGATGGTTTGTGGCACGATGATGCAGCAAATGGCTCCGACGGTGTGCAACAAACGACACCCCCAGTACATGGGCCGATACGTAGCCTACCCACTCGTTCATCCATCGTCGCTCTAGACTCATGCCCGTAACGGCACCATGGACTGCGTCGTGAAGTGGCGTATACATTGCATAAGCGCAGAAACTGATCCCTGCTAATGTCCATAGAGAAAAGACAGGGTCTATCAGCAGATTGCGCACGCAGGCGAGGAAGACCAGCGCGCAGAAAGCAAACAATATCGCCGTAGGCCAGGCAAAGCCGCCGATGTGTCGTATGACAACTTGCTGTGCTTCTTGCTCGTTGCTGATCATAGTAAGAAATGCAGAATAGAATTTAGAACCTATTATAGCGGCCTTTATGCCGTTTTAAGGGGTGCAAAAAGTGACAGTCAACGTTGCAATAAGTGACAATCGATCATCATTATTCAGAGACTAGTACGATGCCTAACCGATAACTAACGTCTGATAAGAAGGCTCTCATACTCTCAACTGGGATGGCAAAGAGGGCGCGCGATCACTGAATAAAACGGCTGTTTGATCGCTTTAGCCCTCGTCTCCCTGACCACACTCGAAACAGCACGATAACAAGACTCACCGCTCATTCAGATAAAAGCACAGGGACGCTCCAGCGACACTTTGTCAGAGTGTACCGAAGCGCGATAAATTAGCGTGGAGTTCGATAAGGAGTATCTCGCCATGCCATCACCCTGTCATTGCCGAATCGCCAACATCGATGACCTCGACTCGTTGGTCATTTTATTCGACCAATATCGTCAGTTTTACGAATGTGTTCCCGATCAAGTCGCAGCAAGAGCCTGGCTCGACACGAATCTGAGGCTGAGCCGTTCGATCATTTTTGTGGCGGAAACGAACGTCGGCATACAGGGTTTCACGCAACTCTACCCGGCGCTTTGCTCTGTCGATCTGGTCAACTATTTTGTACTTTATGATTTATACGTCTTTGATCATGCCCGACGTGGCGGCATCGGTCGGTCCTTAATGGAGGCCGCACGTCTCTGGGCAACCGAACAGGGCGCTGCAAGAATCGATCTTGAAACAGCACGCAGCAATATCGCAGGCCAGCAACTTTATAAAGGGCTTGGTTACCAGTTCGACCAGGTCTTTTTAAAATTCAGTCTGGAAATAAACACCTGACAACCAGTCTTGGTTTACAGTGTAATGGCGCAGTTGCGACCAGAGTTTTTGGCGGCGTATAGTGCCTCATCTGCACGCTTTAGCATTTGCTCAGTGCCCCGTCCCACATTACTGTGCACCACACCAATGCTGACGGTTGTCGAAAGCACTTCTTGCGTACCGCGTTCCACCAAGCTTCTTAAGGACTCGGCAATAACCGCTGCTTCATCGCGCGTCACATTCTCTGCGATCACCAAAAATTCCTCACCGCCCCATCTGGCAACAGTATCCTGAGACCTCATGCGCGCGGTCAAAATCTCAGCCACTCTCTGAAGAATGCGGTCACCCATATCGTGCCCATGGTGATCATTAATTAATTTAAAGTGATCGATGTCGATCATCATGATGGCGTATCGACGATGTCCCGCTGCAAAGATCTCCAACCTGCGCTCTGCAACGCGACGATTAGCAATCCCCGTCAAGGTATCGGTATTCGCCGCTTCATGGAGACGCTCAACGCGCTCTGTAGTGCGCCGTAACTCAGCACGCCCACCAGCCCAAATACTCAGTAGCCAAGCGAATAAAATATAAGTGGCAGCAATCATGAGCCCCAATCGCCAATCGCTGAGATAAGCATCGGACAGCGCGTCCCGGCGACTCCCAGCGATAGCGATCACGCCCATAACACTGCCCACAGTCACGCCAACAGCAAGACTGTAATGCGCCCACAATAGGGACGTCACCATCACCAATATCGGTGTGTAAAGGAGGCCGAACAGAATCCCGATCATGGCGTCAGCGGGGGGCGCTACGATCCAAAATAAAGACCACCGTAGTATTAACAAGATCAGCATTGTCAGTGCAACACAGCGGTGCCAAAACAAGTTCATCTTTGGCCATACCAGTAAAAAAACTGATAAGACTACGAACCACAATGACGCTAGCGCAGTTAACAGCGGAGACCCCGATCCGAGTAGGGCAGAAGCTAGGGTTGCACCGGCTAACATCCAAGCAAAGGCGATCAATATGCGTAACATACGT
>ERZ802830.3425-NODE-3425-length-13487-cov-11.4515_pt1 | contig 13487 bp, 8 predicted proteins | sample MGYA00345654_ERZ802830 | MGnify/ENA primary metagenome ERZ802830 (study PRJEB30503, sample SAMEA104212375) | marine metagenome | biome: Westerlies Biome; feature: [SRF] surface water layer (ENVO:00010504) within the epipelagic zone...; material: water... | reverse complement strand
TCAGGAGTTTACTACAGGGGCATCTAATGACCTCGAGCAAGCGACTGGGCTTGCAGAGAGAATGATCTGTCTGTGGGGAATGAGTGAAAAAATGGGACCTGTTTCCTTCAAACGAGGCGAAGAGCACGTTTTCCTTGGCAGAGAGCTGGGGGAATCGAAGAACTTTAGTGAGCACACCGCCATGCTGATCGACGAAGAGATCAGAACGATGCTCGATGAGGGTTACCAGAGAGCGATGCGAATCCTCAGTGAATCCCGTGAAAAGCTAGAGTTGCTGACCCAGGAATTGCTCGATAAGGAAGTTCTCAATGACCGGGAAATCTATCATTTGATGGATATTCCGTTACCAGAAGCGCTTCTGGATACGAATGTGAAAACTTCTGGATCCTCAGAGAAACCTTCGGGAGATCGAGTGGAAGAAAAATCGGATCTTCCTCCAGAGGTTGATCCTGGTTTGCTGGGCCTCGAAGGATCCTGATCAGAGTTTATCTTTTTGACGGCTGAGGCGGGCTTTTCATCTGATGGCAGAGCTTCGGGTTGTTCCATTGGATTCTCCAGTGCAACATTCTTGCATGACCGCAGTCATCAGGGGGATGGTTCAAAGTGTCGGGTAATCCAGGAAAATTCTTCGTAGAAGATACCGAAAACACCGGGGGTGGCAGGCATGATCTCCAGCCCGATTCGGGTCTCAGCGGAAGACCTCCTGGAGAGGGTGAAGTAGATTCTACGAAAACTACTTCTGACTGGCATTCCCAACTGCGGTGGCTTTCCTCAAATATGGATCAGCGTACCGATCAAACTGACCTGAGACTGATGACTCTGGATCAACTGCCAGAGAATGTGATGACATTGCAGGACGGTGTTGCCCTGACCCGTTCGGATCCCTCCCGGAAGTGGGATGTCTTGTTGATCGGTGGAATGCATACCCTGGTCAGCGAGTTTGCAATTCTCGCCAGATCTTTTTCATATCTCTATGAATCCGGAGTGCCCGTTTCTGCGATTTCTCCAGATGCGATTCTCATGGGCAGTGATCGTAGGCTCTACATTGTCTCGAATCGATTGCAGCCAAAAGAAGAGCAAAATCTGGATGAAGTTGCCGCGAGAATCGCTCCAGAAGTTCTGCTGGCAAGTCATGATTCAAAGTTGAATGAATCCCAAATCGTTTATGCATTAGCGGTCTTGCTACACGAATGCGTTCTGGGTTCTCCTCCCTGGTCCGGTCGAGACGCGACAGAGGTCGCGGATCGATTGTTATCCGGTGTTTGCTTACTGGACCAATCAGAAGTTCCCCTGAACCCCCCTGGATTGAAGGGGCTTCTGCGAGATTCTCTCGCTATTGATCCTGCTCGAAGACCGGGAACCCTGAAGGGATTTGCCAGCATGCTGGAAGCGGTCAGGGATGGAGAGAGACCTCGATCAAGATCGCGGTCGGGATCGCTAGAGCCGCCCCGATTGTGGCGACTGAGAGTGGCGCTTTTTGGAGTCCTGTTGGTGATTGCAGCCTTGATTGGTCGTTTTGCAGGGACTGAGGAAACCTCATTCGACATGTCTGGCGAACTGGCCAAAGTGATGTTGATTCGACCTCTACCGCTTCATGGCGAAGAGCCACCCGTGGATCCTTTCGCTATTCGTTTGTTTCTTCGTTATGAACTGCGCGCACGATCACAGACTCAAGACCCTGAAGTTCAAAGGCAGTTTGCGTGGGTCAGCCTTCGAGCGGGGAGGAACCAACTGGCCAGAACGGCAGCGCAATATGCGACTCGAATAGAACCGGGGCGTCCCGGTTCGTGGGTGGTCATGGGGATCTCTGCTATCGAGTTGGGAGATTCGGGTGGAGTGATCGAAATCGAAAGGGGGCTAGAGCTTGAGCCCCTCGATGATTTTGATCGCTGGAGTCTTGTCGCAGGAAACTTGTATCTGTTGAGGTTTGACAATGCACTGGAAGAATTGAAGCGAATGGTCGTCACTGATTCGGGCGATGCTGACCTGTGGTTTCATAAAGCTTTATGCGAGATGCATATGGGAGATCTCAAATCTGCTCGAACCTCTATCGATAGATGCCGGAAATTGAATCCTCTCGACGGCTGGAATGATTGGTTGTTTGCAGAAATCGCTCATGCGGATGGGCGTGTCGGTGTCACCCGAGAAACACTCGAAATCTCTCAGGCACGATTGCATGCAGCAGACTCTCTCGCCTTGCGGACCGCGTCACTTTGGGATCGCCTCGGAAGTAAAAAGACGGCGAATGATTGGTTGAAGCGATCTCGAAAAAATGTGAATGACTGGCAAGATATTGAGTGGCGTAGAGGTGGAAGAATTGTTCTTCCGAAAAGGGCGATTCTTTTCTTAGGGCCGCCCGCTCCCCCGGAAACTTCGAAAAAAACATCTGAATAAGGTTCTGTGCGCTCCGTCATCCCCTTCATGAACGATCCAGTGCAAAGGGTGTACTGGCGATCATAAGATGAAAGGAGCGGGCTATGATGACCCGAATCTTGATGGGGATCAGCACCCTCACGCTATTTTTCACACTGGCTCCAGAAGCCGTAGAAGCGAGTCCCTCTAGAGACGGGTTGATAACTCTGACAGCCCAACCATGGCTTTCAGGAGGGTGTCAGACCGGTCCCCGGAGATCCTCGAGAGTCTTGCGTTCACAGAGGTCTTTGCCACAGAGAAGCCTCCGCCAACGAACGATCCAAAGAGGTCAGCAACGTCTTGCCGGAGTGACGTTCTGTATCGATGGGGTGAAGAAAAGACGCCTTTCATGCGGAATGGTTCAGAGATGGATTCCAGCGCATTACAAAACCCGAATGCAGAAGGTCAAAATTCAGGGGCAGTGTCGTCCACAAGTGAGATACAGGAGTGAATACCGTTGTGGAGTTCTTGTCCGGACACCTTACACAGTCATGGTTCAGGCGCCGGACCATTGGGTTCATAAGAAGGTTCGTCACTATGTTCGCGGTGCATGGTCGACTGAAAAAGGCCAAAGGTGCAGAGTCAGGGATTGCAGCCATAGAGGCTTGTCCCGCCATTAATGACGAAGTTGGAGTGATCCCGGAGCTGAATCTGATTCAGCTCCGGGATCATTTGGAATTCAGTCCCTTGATATCGATATATATGTCATGCATATTTCCTTTCGGAGAGCCCGTTTACCATCCCATATCCACTCCGCTCTCTAGGGTGCTGAATCGAGCACCTTCTCAGCAAGAGATTGAATAGATGACATTGACGCACATCAGCCTTGGTATTGAGGTTTGCGCGTCTTGGAATCCTCGCCAGAATTCGCTGCAGGCTCGCCCCCTGTTGCAGGTCGGTTCTGGAGTGAGGGTTTTGGGGAATCGATTCGGGCGAGCAGAATTTGGGCCTTGAGGCCTGTCCGGGATGGGGGTTCCGGTTTCTGCAACGGGGATCTCATTCAGACATCAAAAGAAGATGTGTGTCGACCCTTCCAGCGGTCGATCCTTCAATGGGTCGATCCTTCCAGCGGTCGACAGAGCTGGCGGGTGCCTCGTCATCATGGGGGTCCCCACCAGGTCTTATCTTGAGATGACTGGTCCTGAACCTCGAGAAGATCATGAGGACTCCTACGAACACGCGGGTGCTCTGCGAGTAGCCGCCGAAGTGTTCTGAGTCGATACGGAGTGCCTGCTCCCTTCCAATTGCCACAATGACGCTTATCTGTCCCTACACTCTTCCGGATAAGTGCCTTGACGTACCGTCACACAGTCCAAGCAAATCCCCGTCGTGTAGGGACGACGGGGAATATTTATAAGTAGTTCTGAAACCTATACTTGTGAGAATTCCAATAAAATAGGCCGTTATAAATCTTTACGGTCGCAACTCCCGTCGATACCCTATCCGTCTGTATTCATTACGGTCCTCGAAGAGGCGCCGAGTGTGAAGGAGAAGCACATGAGTGAAGATTCCGTGATGGAGAACCCCAACTCGACAGAGGATCAGGGGCGACAGAGAAATCAAATTATCCATACTCTGCGCCAATGGATTCATGGGGGAGTGGAACCGGATACTGGATCGTTTGCCTCATCGCACTGCACTCTCTCTCTCATCGAGGGAGAGATCGGCCTAGGGAAATCCTGGTTGATCGAGGAAGCCCTGAAAGGCACATCCACGGAGTTAGAGGAGCCGCTTCTCTGCTGTCGGGTTCAGTGCCATGAGCGACAAGGGATCCCGTTCTTACCGATTCTGAGATTGATCAAGGATTTGATCCTTCAAAGCGGCGAAGAGTCGGCTCTTTGGAAAAGATACGCCCATGTTCTCTCGAGGGTGTTTCCTGAATTGACTCTGGTTTTGGGAGAAGAGACGCATCAGGACCCGCTTCCCGGCAAGAGTGGAAGAATACAGTTCCATGAGGCTCTGGGAGAGATTCTCTTCGAGATGGCACAGGGCCGAACATTGATTCTGGTTCTCCATGATCTTCATCGCAGTGATCCGGGAACCGTGGAATTCGTCGAGTTCTTGGCTCGTAACAGTTCTCTTTCCTGGAATATGAGTCGTCATGGCAAGTCTGATTCAGCTTCGGGAGACACCCGAGACTGGAAGCAGATTCGATCGAGAGAAGGAAAATCCGGCGAATTTGCGTCTTCCATCATCGATACCGAGAATGGGGAAGAAGATTATTTAGATCCCGGTGGCCGACTTCTATTGCTCGCTGACTTCAGTACAGAAAAGGGCAAAGAGGTCGAAGGTCCTCTTAAAACGCTGGCTCAGCAATCTTATTGCCAAGTGATCGAAGCTCCACCCTTCACACGTGACGAGTCGACACCCTTCATCAGTGATATCGTCGGCGCAGAAGTGGATGAAGAACTGTGCGCACTCGTGACGACTGCTTGTGGAGGAAATCCACTCCTGATCTCTGAATTTGGGCGGTTGCTCGTGGAGAGTGGCGTCGCTGCTCCTCTCGAAAAGGAAAGTGTTCAGGCTTTGATCGAGAGTGCTCAAGGCCGATCGATGGCCGGAATCCTCATCGAGCGACGCTTGGCGGGGCTCCCTCCTCTGGAGAGAAAAGTCTTGGAGCACCTGGCAATGTTGCGTCGACCTGTTCAGGTCGCTCTCTTGTCACGTTCTTGTTCAGTCACTGAGGAGAGATTGGTCACCGCACTGGAGCACCTCAATCAGAGGGGTTATCTGACGATACAAGAGGTGCGTGGGAAAATCAGATATGCGATTGCCCACGAGATGTATCTTCACGGCATTCGCTCATTCTTGGGTGAAGAGGCGGCTTCTCGCCTGCAGTCTGAGTTGGGCAAAACACTGGCAGCAGATAAGCGTAGCGACGACCCTGTCCGAGCCTATGAAGTATACGAATTGCTGGATGCGGCTGGAGATGATCTCGCCGCGGTTCCTCATGGATTGACGGCGATGAGATTTTTCGCAGAGGCCTATGCCGAGCCTTTGGCGATTAGGATTGGTCGTAGATTAATGGCCACCCTAGAGTCCAGTTCTCTGGAAGAGGAAAGACGAGAAGTCCTTTCTACGCTTGCGAGAGTGGAACTCGAATCGGGTCAACCTCAAGCTTCCAAATCTCATATCAAGGCATTGATCAGCGAGCCTGGTTTGGATGTCAGGATACGTTTCGAATCGCAGATTTTCCTCAGTAACATTTATTTGCAAATCAATGAACCCCTGAAGGGGATCAAGGTATTAAACAGAATTACAGGAGTGGAGATCGAGGCTGCAGGACCGCTGGCACCGGCTCGTATCAGTACGCTGAGAGCTCGTCTGAGATTAAAGAGACTCGATATCAAGAGAGCCATGAGCTTGTGCCTGAGAGCACAGAAAGAGATCACTACCCAGGAATCCTCTCATGGCGCACAAGAGATCCAATGCCAAATTCATGAGGTGACCGCTGAGACACAACTCGCGAGGGGAGACTCCGCCGCGGCCCTCAATAGTTACCAGAGAGTTCTCGAAATTTTGGAGGACTCTGGGCAACCTCTCGCCCTCGGAGCGGTACTGAGAACTATTGGACGTGTCTACTACGACAGAGGAAAACACTTCAGAGCCGCACGGTACTTATTCCGGGCTATGGAAGTAGTTGAGAAATCACAAGATTTGAAATCGCTTGCTGCAACTTATGATCTCCTCGGGAAGATCTACAGAAACAGCGGAGACTTTTCTCGAAGCCTCAGTTACTTCCGAAGAGCATTGCATTTGAGCGAGAGAATCGGGGATACCACAGAGATTTCTCCGACACTCAATTCAATTGGTAGTTTGCATGCCCACTCCGGGGACTACTCCCGAGCGGTGCGTTACTTCAAGCGGAGTATTTCCAACAGTGAAAAGCAAGGAAGCACGAAGGGGATCGTTCGTTCTTTCCTGCATCTCGGTTGGACATGGTTTGCTCTTGGAGAGCGAAAGCAAGTTGAGAATCTCGTTCGACAAATTCTTATCCTGACCCAGGAGTTTGAACTTCCTGAGCACCAGTGCGAGGGGCACAGACTCCAAGGAAATCTTGCGCTCTTGCGAGGTGAGTGGAAATCCGCCAGCAAAGAACTCAAAAAAGCAGAAGAGTTGGCCCAGAAGATGGGGTTGGATCGAGTCGTAGCCGCCAGTTGTTTTGATCAAGCACAGTTGTCGATCGAGAGAGAAGAGTATGAGAGTGCTCTCAAGACTGTCAGCCGTGGCATGATCAAGGCTGAATCTCTTCAGTCTGTTCCTCTTCTCGTAAGAGGTCTCCTGCTGAAGGGGGCGATCAGCCGCCAGAGAAACGAAGAGGGACAGGAGAAGGCACTCGAAAATTATGAGAAAGCCCTTCAAATGATCACGGGGGATTCTCTTTTGCCTCTTCAGTGGCAAATCCATTACGCGACGGCTCGACTTCTTCATGCGTCGAATGAGATTGAGCGAGCTCGTACCCACTACGAAAGAGCATCCGCTTTAGTGGAGAGAATCTCTCAAAGACTTCCTGAGGATATGAGGGTGGTCTTCAGAGACGACCGTCGCAGAAAAGACTTCTTCACAGATTTACTCCGTTTCCGCAAAGAGACGGCAACCCATATTCATGTCCCTGTGGTCGCCCAGCCCGGAGATAGACCCACCCCTCATCCTGAAGTGATGTCTCAAGGCATCGAGACTGTTCAGAGTAAGGATTGGTCAGATTTCGCCAAAATCATCGAAGTTCTCGGTCACCATACGGATCTGCGAAAATTCCTGGATGGCCTCTTGGAAGAGATTCGTAGAAAAGTTCCCAGCCCTCGTGGCTTTATTGCGGCGAGGAGACGTCGTCACTGGCAAAGCCTTGCTGACGTAGATATGGGACCGAGTGAGGAATGGCTTCCGCCGAATCTCGCATTGGGCGCATTGGCCCAAGAGAGTTTGTCTCGGAGGAAGCCTCTGCGGACTGGCGATAGTGATTGGGAGTCGTGGATCGCAGCCACGGATGCAGGGGCTTCATTAAGAGGTCGAAGTCTGCTTGCGATTCCATTTTATGCTTCGGAGCTCTTCGAGGCCGCGCTGGTCTTGGAGAGACCTACAGCAGGAAATCCATTCAGGGTGGAAGACGTCCAACTGATCGAAGAGATTCTTGTTCTCGTAAAAGGGCAACTGACAGCCTTGGCTCGAAATGCGGATCTTCTCGAGTACGAACAGAGTGAGATTTGTTCTCATGCGGCCTTTGATGAGGATTTGGTGGGGATGCTTTATCGCCACCAACGAGACAAGGAGCCTCTTGGATTCTTGGAGGTCAGTCTTCCTGGATTAGATCTGATTCTGAGAGATCGCGAGGATGAACTCTTCGTTCGTCAATTGGTTGAAACACTGCAACCGATTCATGGCGTGTATCACACCGGAGGCGATCATTTGATTTGTGCTCTTATCGGTGCAGGAGAAGATGACTTAAGAAAGCGCAGCAAAGATTTGCAGCACGTTCTTCACGATCTTAGAGACCAGTTCAATTTGCCTGTCGATGTGCCGGTCACAGTTCTCCCTCACTGGTTTGCTGTGGGCTCACCAGAGATCTCTTCACTTGCTTCAAGCCGTAGTGATTTCTTCCGGGCTGGGCTGAAGCCTGATTTGGATCAGGAAGTGGCGGAACTGACTTCTGGAGAGATGTCCCTCAAAGAAGCGAAGACTGCTTTGGAGAAGAGATACATCATCGCAGAACTGTTCAGGTCAGGGGGGAATATCACTCGGGCTGCAGAAGCTCTGGGTATTCACAGGCCTCAGTTATCGAACTTGTTGAAGAGGCATGAGATTCGCAAGGAAGATTTCGAAGGTGATTCTCCACGGACATAGCTCATGAAATCACACCGCTCGGATGATTGATCATGAGTCGATAAAAAAAGAAGGGGGCCCGATGCTCAGCATCGGGCCCCCTTCTTGTGATCACAAAGATCAATCGACTAGCATGTGAAGTCGTGAGCTCTGACTGTCTTGCGCCCGTTCTCAGTCGCACGCTTCGCGGCTTGACGGATGTAGTCATGAATCACACTGTTGAGACCATCGAGGGCGTCTCCACCCACATTTACGTCGTGCTCCTTGAGCGCAGCCTTGGCCTTGCTTCCTACGAGCAACATTTCCTGTTCTGCCATCGGATACCTTTCCTGCCCTCACTGGAACCGTATCCCAGTCTCGAGGCGCAATTTCTATTGTTCAAATCCACATAGCCAGATTCAAGAGACCTCCGCGAGTCTCTCCGGCCAAAACGTGAAACCATGATCCTGGCATGTAGCCCGCCACGGAGCGGGTAGGATCTTTCTCACGAGGGTGAGGATATCCTTCATGGGACAAAGAATGGAAGAGGGAATTTTACGAATTTTGCCATTCTGGTGGCCTTATTCGGGGATTTGTAAAAGCAGGAGCCGTCATCGGTGGTGGCCCGAGGACGGCTCCTGAATCCTTTAAGTCTATTGTTTTTAGTAGTTTACGTTAAGCGTTTACGAACTTGGCCGGCGTTCTCGGGCCATTTTCGAGGAAATTCGTCACGCCAATCCTCATATCCTGAGTGGAGCAAACTTCCCCGAAAAACCGGGCTTCAAGGGCGATTCCGTCCCTCAGGGGCAGTCTACAACCCTCGATCAGCGCTTTTTGGAGCAGTCGGTCGACCTCTGTGCTGAGGTGACCGAGGTCGACCACAGGGAGAACATTCGGGGTTTCTATCGGTCCTTTTTCGATTCCTTTGAATGGAGAGTCTCCCGAAGCCGCAAGTTGAACCAATTCGAAGGCTCTTTGGCGTAATGCTCTTGGATCTCCAGCAATCTCTTCGGTCGTGAGTCCTATTGAAAGTGCTTCAGAAGAGGAGATCGGTCTTCCTGTTCTCATCAACTCTGCCGCTTTTTCAACGCCGACCCAACGAGGGAGTCTTTGAGTTCCACCCGCTCCAGGGATAATGCCGAGATTCACTTCGGGCTGTCCGACCAAAACTTTGATCCCTGCTCGTGAAATGCGAATATCACACGCCATTGCGATTTCATTGCCTCCCCCAAAGGCGAGTCCATTGAGAGCGCATACGACGGGTTTGGGACAATCTTCAATCGCTTGTACTGAGAGTTGTGAACCCCGAGAGGTTTCTTCGCCCATACTCGCGGAATCAATCTTTGCGAGGAATCCTACATCTGCGCCAGAGACAAAAGCTTTGATTCCGAACCCGGTGAGAACTGCGCCCGTGATGCTTTCATCTGCAGTGATATCTTTGAAGTGTTGCTCGAGTTGGTTAAAGGCGTCGTTGTTGAGAGCATTGAGATGACGTGGGCGTCGGATCGTAATCTGAGCGATGCCATCGTGGTCTTGACGAAGCACCAATGGAATGGCGAATGACTGATCCGCTTCCGCTTGTGCTTTCAAGCACTGGGGCACTGGGAAACCCGGATTGTCGGCAGCGTATTTTTCAGTCAGAGCCAACGATTCACGGACGCCCATCGCATTCATTAATCTGAAGGGTGCTTTTACATCGAGTGCGGTTTCCACCGCCATGTCCATATCTGCGACATTCGAAATCTTGCTGTCGACAATTTCGCCGACGATGCCGAAGTATGCTCCGAGGAGTGCATCCTTGACGGCTGCAAAGGTATCTGCAGGAACGTCGACCTTTTCACCCCTAGAAGGCACTTCCCATGGGGTTTCGTCTGCGACTGCTTTTCGCAGGATTTCTGGTGTTCGGTACCAGGAATGGATCTTTTCGTTGTAGTTGTCGAGCCCTACAGCGGTGATCGGATTCCCTCCGGTGAGGTTCATCGCAGTGAAAGGTCCCACTGTGTAATCGAGGACATCGCAGGCGACCTGATCCACTTCCCGGCTCGAGGCGGTGCCATTTTCAACCAGAAGGGCAGCAGCGAGGAACATTCCTTCGAAGACGGGATCGATGGCGTACCCATAGCGGCTTTGTACCTGAATGGGGATCTTGCCGATCGCTTCGTAGAATCCCATCATATCTCGGGTCAACTCATGACAAGTTTCTGCACTCGGAACGATCTCGACGATGGGATTGCGCTCTGCAGGAAAGAAGTAGTGAACCACCATCGTTCTCTGAGGGTTTGAGATACCGTCGAAAATTACCTCTGGTTCGAGATGGGAAGAGTTGGAACAAAGAACGGCTTCCGGAGAAACCAGTTCTTGAACCTGTTGGAAGATGCGTCCTTTGAGAGATTTATCTTCGGTCGCGGCCTCGACAATCAGATCACATCCCTGAAGTTGGGAGTAATCAGAGGTGAAGATGACTCCTTGCTTCATCTTTTCACCCTGCTCGGGGCGGAATGCTCGCGCTTCTACGCCGCGGTCGACTTTTTTATTTAGCTTTTTCTGTCCGTTTTCGAGAGCGTCCTGTGAGATGTCAACGACGACCACAGGGACTTCGAATGGAGAAAATACTTTAGAAAAGTGAAGGGCAATGTCGGGGCCAATTTGCCCAGATCCTATCACGCCAATGCGTTGAACAGGTTTACCCTGAATTTCTATCATGGGGGAATCAGAATTCATCCTTGAACCTCCGGTACTCGCTTTAGTTGTTCACGCCGTTTCGGAACAGGTTTGGTGATTGTAAACCGATGCAGAGATGGGGATACCCCCGCAGGAGAATTCGCAAAAAATCCCTGACGATTTCGTGACATGTGAGCCTTCTCTGAAGGGCTCAAACCTGCTGTGAGCCCAAACGATCCGTCAGCCAACGGGAAATATCACCGATTTGCTGGGGATGGAGTCCATGGGGAGCGGGGTAATCCAACCATTCCACAGGCCAGCCCAGATCCTTCAGTTGCTCAGCGGCTGCGTGTCCTAAGGCATGAGGGACCATGGGATCCATCGTTCCATGACAACAGAGGAGAGGGACCTCCTGAGGTGTCGCCTGAGCGGCCTTCGGGTCTGCGAGATAGGCTGATAAGACCATCAGTCCTCTGAGGGGAGGATGATGGGTGAGACCGACATGGTAAGTCATCGCTCCACCCTGAGAGAAACCGGCGAGAATGATGTTTTCGGTAGGGATGCCCAAATCGACCTGTTGCTGGATCAATAATCGTATCGATTCAGAACTCGACTCCAGGCCTTCATGATCAATTTTGCGATCGATGTTCATTTCGAGAATGTCATACCAAGCTCGCATCACCATTCCGTTATTGATCGTGACAGATTTCATCGGTGCATGAGGGAAAATAAAGCGGATCGGCGGGCAGTTGGAAAGATCTAGCTCGGGGACGATGGCTTCAAAGTCGTGCCCGTCTGCCCCAAGTCCGTGGAGCCAGATCACTGCGAATTTTGGCTGTGGGCCCGTTTCGACATGAATCACTTCAAGGGTTTCTGGAGAATTCAATCTTTACTCACTTTCCTGAGATCGTCAGAGTCTCAATTATCACTGGAGTATCTGCATTAGAGAATCTAGAAGAGATCGATTATGCGTTGAACTTGTCCAACAGTGTTATCAACTCCTTGAGATCCTGAATGGTGTGATCGGCAGACGGGTCATATCGTTCTCGCCAATATTGCTGGATTCCGTTATCCACCCACACAGTCGTCATTCCCATCGATTTTGCACCGGGAAGTTCGTGTGAGTTGCCATCTCCGACATAGAGGGCGTCAGCCGCATCAATTTCTAATAGGTTTAAGACGTGCTGATACATTTTTGGGTCCGGTTTTCGGGTACCCAAATGTGCGGAGCTGGATTTGTGAGGGAAGAAATCTCCCAATGGAGTCTGGTCAAGAATTTCCGGGGCGGATGACGAACAATCGGTCACTAGCGCTAAAAGGAGTCCGTTATCTCGAAGTTGGGTCAGAGTTTGAACAGCATCGTGCTTGGGTTTTAGGGCTCGTGCCAAAAGATCTCTATGGATTTGGTAGGCAGCAGATTTGATTTCGTCGGAAACCTGATGATCGAGTTTTTGAAGAATGTCATCGAACTGTTCTGGCCCGTCGAGAATCTTGCCGGTCATTCGGTCTTCAAACTTCTCACTCCATATCCGGGTGTACTCATCTTCAGGGATGCCGAGAGTGCCTGAGATGAGGCGGCAACTCTCCGTCCATAACTCCGGAGGTAAATTGGGAACTAGGGTACCAAAGAGATCGAATAACACGGCCTTCATCTCACCTCCAAAGCGAGATGATGAGGCTCAAAAGCCAGCGGAGCAAGCCTGACGCTAGAGAGTAAAAAAAAAGCCCTCCGGGAAAATCCCGAAGGGCAGGTCTCAAACAAGTGTTGGCACAAATGGTGACTTCAACTCGCTTGAAGTGGAGGTGAATCGAGAATCTCCGGTCAAATGACCGGAGCCCCCAGATTTTTTCTATGAATACTAGCAGTTCGTATCGTCACTATCACAGACCGGAAGAGTGTCGTCCGGAGTTGCGTCCGGTCCATCTTCGTAGGGTCCCGGTGCCGTTGGAATCGGTCCGAACTTGAAGAGCCAGTTCAGTAGGTAGACTGAATCAGCCATATTCAAAGTTCCATCGTCGTTACTGTCGCAGGCGTCTGGACAAAGAATCGGCAAACCATTGAACTGGTTGGCCAGCATTGTTGCAGAGTCTGCAAGGTCGACTTTGTCGTCACTGTTGCAGTCACCACGCTGGAAGACTTCTTCAGGAACCACATGTACGAGAGTGTCATTACGCTCGTAGATCTGGACCGATTCGAAGTCAATAACAACGTTGTTGTAGAGTGAAACGTCGCCGTTACCGTCGATACCGTTGCACCAGTAAATCAACTGATCTTCATTACACTCTGCTGTCATGTCGACGGTGACGCGCATCGTACCTACCAACAAACGTCCCTCATTGAGGTCGGTTGTCTGAGGAAGGGTCTGACCCTCGAAGGGTGGCAGGGCGTCGAGCAAGAGAGCCACGATCAGTTCGCCGGTCTCGCCGTCAGAGCAATCGTCGTCCACCTGAACAGCGAGGTATTCAATACCAACCTGATCAAGGATAGATCCGTTGAACTCCCAGGAATCCTCATGAATGGTGAGGTCACAGTCGTAACAGACGGTAAGGGTGAAACCCTGAATGTAATCGTCGTCGTCTTTGTAGTAGAAGCAAAGATCACCCGTCTGACCGAGGTA
>ERZ802830.3423-NODE-3423-length-13493-cov-16.57_pt1 | contig 13493 bp, 11 predicted proteins | sample MGYA00345654_ERZ802830 | MGnify/ENA primary metagenome ERZ802830 (study PRJEB30503, sample SAMEA104212375) | marine metagenome | biome: Westerlies Biome; feature: [SRF] surface water layer (ENVO:00010504) within the epipelagic zone...; material: water... | reverse complement strand
CTGCTTTGTAAGCATCTTCAAACTTTTTATCTAAGTTTTCTACTTGTGCTGTCATATATTTTTCAGCTACTTTTCCAGCTTTCATTAAAGCTTTTTGTTGCTTAGAATTTAATGCATCAAAAGACTTTTTAGACATAAGAATTGGTTCATACATAAACCATAAACCAAATTTTCCTGGAGGAGTTGCGCATGAAACTTGTTCATAAATTTTGTAACTTACAAAACTTCCAGAACTAGTATTAGCACCTGTCAATACACCAGTTTGTAAACCAGTATATATCTCTGATGAAGGCATACTTTGAATTCCTGCTCCTGCTTCCTCTAACATTTGGTTGAATGCTTTACCTGCAGCTCTCATAACTTGTCCTTTAGCGTCACTAGGATTTTTTATACATTTAGTTTTTGAAGCAAAACCACCTCCTAACCAAGCATCAGATAAAACAACTACACCAGCATCATTTATGATTTTTTTAATTTCAGTCATCATTGGACCTTTATTAAATCTTAATGCGTGCTTATGATTTTTAACCGTTCCTGGCATTAAAGTTGCGTCAAATTCTGGATGGAATTTAGATGCATAAGCTAATGGAAAAGCAGAAATATCCAATTGACCAGTTGTCATTGGTTTCCACTGTTCTTTAGGTTTATATAATGATTTAGCTGGATAAATTCTAATATCTATTCCAACGTTTGCTTTTTTAACCTCATCTGCAATGATCTGAACCATCTCATGACGTGGATCGTATGATCCATCAGCTCTTTGAGTTCCTGGCCACTGATGACTTGCTTTTAACGTTACAGCATAAGCAGAACCAATAGTAGATAGAACAAAAACTAATGAAGTTAAATATAAAGATATTTTTTTTAACATTGTTATCTCCCCTGTTGTTATTTAATTAATGCATTAAAATAAAGATATTGATAAGAGTCAATACTACAAAGTACACTATAATTATGGATGGACCTTTAAAAAACCTTTTAGTTGTTGATTTAACTAGAGTTCTAGTTGGACCTTACTGCACAATGATTTTATCTGACTTAGGAGCAAGAGTTATAAAAATCGAAGCTCCTGAAATTGGAGATGACTCTCGAAAATTTGGTCCTTTTATTGATGACTATTCTGCATACTTCATGTCTTTGAATAGAGGTAAAGAAAGTATTGCATTAAATTTAAAAAATGCAGACGACAAAAAAATTTTTGAAAAAATTTTATCGAAAGCAGATATTCTAGTTGAAAACTTTAAACCTGGCACCTTAGAAAAATGGGGTTATGGATGGAAAGATGTGAATAAAAAATATCCAAAACTTATTTATGCGTCAGCGTCTGGTTTTGGTCAAACAGGTCCACTAAAAGAACTTCCTGCTTATGATATGGTGGTGCAAGGCATGGGTGGTTTGATGAGTGTAACTGGTCAACCAAATTCTGAACCTACTAGAGTTGGAACGTCTATTGGAGATATTACAGCAGGATTATTTACAGCTATAGGAATTAACGCAGCACTTTATGATAGGCAAAAAACTGGTAAAGGAATGTTTATTGATGTTTCAATGTTAGATTGTCAAATTGCAATTTTAGAAAATGCAATTGCAAGATATCTTGCAAAGAATGAAATACCAAAACCTATGGGGTCACGTCATCCTTCTATTGCACCATTTGAAGCTTTTAAAACTAAAGATAGCCATATTATAATCGCAGCTGGTAATGACAAATTATTTGAAAAACTTTGTAACCTTCTTGAGATGCCTGAAATAAGTAAAGATCAAAAATTTTCTGATAATTCATCAAGAGCAAAAAATATGGATGAACTTAAAAAAGTTCTTGAAAATAAATTATTAAGCAAACAAACCAATGAATGGGTTAAAGAGATGGAGAAAGAAAAAATACCATGTGGGCCTATATTTAATATTAAAGAAGCTGTTGAAAATCCTCAGGTGGATGCAAGAAACATGATAGTAAAAGCTTATCATAAGGTAATTGGTGATTTTAAATTAGCAGGGAATCCTATTAAAATGTCAACTTATAAAGATGAAAAAACACGTGGCGATATACCAGATCTTGACGAACATAGAGAGAAAATATTAAAAGAATTCAATTAAAAATATATAATGGATTTTAATATTTATGATGGATAAAAAAAAGTTTTATATTAACGGTGAATGGGTCAAACCTGTAAAGGAAAATAATTTTGAAGTTATAAATCCTTCTACAGAGGAAATTAGTGCTATAATCTCATTGGGAAGTTCGGACGATACCAATATAGCTGTTAAGGCTGCAAAAAAATCTTTTGAGACATGGAAAGAAACTTCTAAAGATGAAAGAATTAAATTATTAGAAAAATTATTGGAAATTTATAATTCAAGATGGGATGATATGACTAATGCTATCACTACTGAATTAGGTTGTCCTAAAGATTGGTGCTCAGCAAATCAAACAGCATCAGGTGCGGGGCATATAGAAGATTTTATCAAAAGACTAAAAGAATTTAATTTTGAACCAGGTTTTGATAAAGGTTCTGTTAATCATATTGTTTATGAACCAATAGGAGTTTGTGGTCTGATTACTCCTTGGAATTGGCCTATAAATCAAATTGCACTTAAAGTTATTCCTGCTTTAGCAACTGGCTGTACAATGATTTTGAAACCTTCAGAGATTGCTCCATTATCTGGCATGCTTTTTGCTGAAATGATACATGATGCCGGCTTTCCTGCTGGTGTATTTAACTTAGTGAATGGTGATGGTCCTGGTGTTGGTACAGATTTGTCGGGTCATCCTGATGTAGAAATGATTTCATTCACTGGATCAACAAGAGCTGGAAAGTTAATAACTAAAAATGCTGCTGATACAATTAAAAGAGTTTGTTTAGAGCTTGGTGGTAAAGGAGGAAATATTGTCTTTGCAGACGCGTATCCTGATGCTGTCAGAGATGGTATTCGAAATGTAATGAGTAACTCAGGACAATCCTGTGATGCACCAACTAGGATGTTAGTAGAAAAATCTATTTACAGACGTGCCGTCGAGGAAGCTGCAGATGAAGCAAATAAAATTAAAGTTGATTTAGCTAATAAGTCAGGTGACCATATAGGCCCAGTAGTATCAAAAACTCAGTATGATAAAATACAAAGTTTAATTAAAAGTGGTATTGAGGAAGGAGCTAAATTAGTTGCAGGAGGTCCAGATAAACCGGAAGATTTAAAAAAAGGATATTTTATAAAACCTACTATATTTGCAGATGTTAAAAATAGTATGAGAATAGCCAAAGAAGAAATTTTTGGTCCCGTCTTGTCAATAATGCCATTCGAAAACGAAGAGGAAGCGATTCAGATTACTAATGATACTGAATATGGACTTGGAAATTATTTTCAAACCGAAGATAAAGAAAAAGCTAAAAGAGTGGCTAAAAAACTAAGATCTGGAATTGTTTATGTTAATCATAAACCTGCGGATTCTGGAACACCTTTTGGTGGATATAGACAATCAGGTAACGGAAGAGAAGGTGGTAATTGGGGATTACACGAATATTTGGAAGTCAAAACAATTACAGAGTGGAAGTAGTCAACTAAGGGAGGAAATGTGATTGGGTACGTTATGGTTGGTACAAGCAATCTTGAAAAAGCAATTAAGTTTTACGATGAAATTCTTAAAGTTTTAGATTTAAAAAGAATTGATACAGATAATGTTTGTGCAGGATATGGTGCAAAGGATGGACCTGGTATAATAGAATTCTATGTTACTCTTCCTTTTAATAAAAAAGAAGCTACTGGGGGTAACGGTACACAAGTTTCTTTCATAACAAATTCGAGATCAACAGTAGATAAATTTCACGAAATTGGTTTAAAAATAGGTGGAAAGAGTGAAGGTTCAGGCGGTGAAAGACCTGATGGATCTGGAGTTTATTATTCTTATATTCGAGACTTAGATGGCAATAAGATCTGTGCATTCACAAATAATAAATAAACACTAAAATGTCTTACTCTAATATAAAAAAAAAATTAGAGAGTGGCCAAGTAGTAATTTTAGATGGAGCTCTGGGTGCTGAATTAGAAAAAGTAGGAGCTCCAATGGATAAAAATCTATGGGTGGGTAAATGCTCTAATGATCGTCCTGATCTTGTTTTAAAAGTCCATGAAAAATATATTGAAGCTGGAGCAGATGTAATAACAACAAATACATATGCATTAGCACCAGTATCTATGAAACAGCATGGATATCAAGACAATATAACTAATTGGAATTTAAAAAGTGTTGAGATTGCAAAAGCAGCAGCTAAAAATAGTAAATCCGAAGTTTTAGTTGCAGGTTCAATATCTACTTATGGCAGCTGGTATAGATTAGGGCAAGATACTCTTAAAAAAAATTTTGAAGAACATTTAAAAATTTTAGGTGATACAGGTATTGACTTAATTATTTTAGAAGCAATGACATCAGAAGTAGATACAGTAAAAACTCTTATTAATTGTTCAGAAAAAGTAAATTTACCTACTTGGCTTTCTGTTTCTTGTGCATTTGATGAAGAAACAAATAAAGTAATGCTCGGGTATCAAGAAAGTATTGGAAATACAAAAGCTGAAATATATGAAGATTTTGATAAAGCTATTAAACAATTTAGTTCATTACATGATGGCCCAATACTAATAGCACATTCAGATATCAAAATTATAAACGATGCTATTAAGATTATTAAAAATAATCATAAAGGCTTTATAGGAACTTATCCAAATAACGGATATTTTGAGAAACCACACTGGAAATCAGTTGAAAGCTTTACTCCTGAAAATTATTTAAATGAGGCAAAGTCTTGGGTCAAAAATGGATCTCAAATAATCGGAGGATGTTGTGGAGTAGGACCAGACTTAATAAAACCTTTATCGACATTAAAACAATGAGCAAAACTGAAGAAATTTTTGATAAAGCAAAAAATGAAATTCAAAATTTATGGAATAATAACAATGAACTTTCTAATTTCGTTAAATTTCCAGATAATTTAATTTTTAAAAATATTAAATCTAAAAGAGCCCCCGTTACAAATAAACTTTTTAATTGGAGGGAAAAACTAAATACCAATCATACAGACTTACATCTAGCAATCAGTGACTTATCTCCTTATGTTAATTGGGAGCAAGGATATGAGGAAAAAGAAGTTGGTAAAGATTTTTTAAGTAAATATGGTTTTTTTGAATTAATAGGTCCTACAGGACATTATGAAACTTCGGAAATGGCTTTATATGTTAATTTTCTAGACCAAAATGCTTATTATCCATGGCATAATCATGAGGCTGAGGAATTATATTTCATAGTATCAGGTAAAGCTAAATTTGAATGCAAAGATCAAAATATAGAAATATTATCATCAACAAAAACAAGACTTCATAAAAGTTTTCAACCACACGCAATTACAACAATTGAAAATCAAGTATTAAGTTTTGTAATTTGGAAAAATAAATTTGAGAATGTATCAAAAATGATAAAAGGATAAGTTTTTTATTGCTTACTTACATTTTCTTTTGGAGATAAAACTACAGCAACTACTCCACCTATAATTATCAAAGAACATCCAACAATCTGTCGCCACCCAAATGGTTCGTCTGTAAGAATACTAGAACTTACAGCACCAACTATAATTTCTGATAAAAAAAGAATCGAACATATCCCTGCTCCTATTTGAGTTGGGGCCCATAGTATTACTATACCAGTGGGGATAAAGTAAAAAACCGAAATAAGAACCAAGAAAGTAGTCATTGAAATAAATGCATCAATAGATGGTACTGGCCCAAGATAATCGACAAGTAAAAGACCTGCTACAATATTGAACAACGTTCCGTAGACGAAAAAACCAAAAATTATTGGAAATACACCATCAGTTTTAATAACTTCTAATCTGATCATTCCTCCAGCAAACATAATTCCACCTGTAAGAGCTAGCCAGTCTCCTGCATTTTTTGGTAAAGGAATATTTCCTCCTTGGCCAAAAACTACCCATAATCCACCAAGAGCTAAACTTAAACTGACAACTCGTTGCCAACCATGTCTTTTTTTTAAAAAAATCATTTCAAAAATAGTTGTCCAAACTGGAGTCATGTAAAACATTATTAAAGCTCTAACCACATCAGTTAAAAGAAAACTTAATGCGTAACATATAAACCCTCCTCCAATTAAAATTCCCATTGCTGGAAATTCAAATCCTGTATCTCTTTTTTTAATTAATCTCCAAATTGCAATGGGTAATAATATCAAGGTACCAATTATCATCTGAGATATTGTGCCCCAACCTCCAGTCAAACCACCATCCTCTAGAATTCTTTGTGGCAACCAATATATTCCCCAAGCACCTGCTGAAACTGCTAGTGCAACTGAAATCTTATAATGGTGTGGGTGTCTCATGTTAATTTAGGTTTATTCTTACTAAAATTAAAAGCTTTTTCATACATATTTGCAAAATTAAATACCCTCAAATCATCTTTATTCCTTCCAATGATTTGCATTCCCATTGGCATCCCATCTTTATTGAAACCAACTGGTATTGTAATGGTTGGTAATTCTAAAAGACTAGATAATATAAAAACTTCTAACCAACGATGATAGGTATCTAATTCGATATTATTAATATTTTTTGGATATTGTAAATTTTTATCAAAAGGAAAAATTTGAGCTGATGGCAATGCTAAAAAATCAAAATTTTGAAAAATTAAATTTATTTGACTTAAACATTGTTGTTTTAGATCTAGGGCTAATCGTATTTCCTCAGATTTAATTTCTTTACCTTTGTTATATTCCCAGATTGCCTGATATGTCATTGTATTAATATCTGAAATATTCATAGCTAAAGTATCTTCATATATACTTTTAGCTCTTAATGTGGTCCAGCTTTTCCATAAAATATCAGTATTTATTTTTGGCTTAAGTAATTCTACTTTAATATTTATTTTTTCTAAATCTTTCAGTTTATTTTCACAAATTGTTAATATATCTTTTTCTATATTGTAGTTCCCATTCATATTTGACAACCATCCAATTTTAAATGCTGAAAATTCTTTATCACTTATATTTTGGTTTTTAAACGAACCGCTTAGATCAAATGAAAATTTATCTAATGAATCACTTCCAACAATTTCATCTAGTAAAATCGACATATTATTCGGATTTGTCGCAAAACATCCTGGTGTTGTAAGTATAGGTAAGTCTAAATTTTGGTTAGTACGATCTACTGGAATTAAACCTGGTGTGGGTCTAAAACCATAAATATTTGCGTATGCTGCAGGTCCTCGACACGATCCCATCTGATCTGTACCATCAGCAAATGGTAATAATCCAGCGGCAACAGCTGAGCTAGCTCCCCCACTCGATCCAGCAGCAGATTTTGATAAATCGTAAACATTTGAGGTTGGTCCAAAAAGTCTATTAATTGTATGGCCACCAACGCCAAGTTCTGCTGTATTTGTTTTCCCGATAACAATTGCTCCTTTGTTAATTAATCGATTTACAAATAATGAATTTTTTTTAGGTTGATTATTTTTTGATCCAGGAAAACCGTAAGTTGTTTTAAATCCTACTACATCTGTTAGATCCTTAATTGCAATAGGTAATCCATTTAAAGATTTATCAATTTCTTTAGCTTTATCCTTTTCAATTGCCTCTTTTATTATTAATTCTCGATCTTTTTGAAGAACAATCGCATTTAAATCAGGATTTAATTTTTCAATTCTATCCAAATAATATTCAACAACTTCTTTAATTGAAATTTGACGACTATTAATTTTATTTTGTAATTCTTTTACTGATTGGCTTTCCAGCATAAAAGCTTATCTAGCTTTTTTAATGCTTTGCATGACCATCTCTTTCATATCCTCATAAGAAGCTTTTTTTGGATTAGTTGCATAAGCTTGGTCTTTCATTGCCTTCTCTGCAATTCGATCTACACAGTCTTCAGTTACTCCTATTTCACTTAGACTTTTGGGTATTTGGAGTCTGTCTAACATTTTTTCAATATTATTTATAAAAGAGTCAATTGAATGATCTTTAAATTGCATTGCTTCTGACATACGTTTAACTTTTTCGTCCATGTCGTACAAATTATATTTTAGAACAACTGGTAATATGATTGCATTAGTTAATCCATGTTGTGTATTAAATTCTGCACCAACCATGTGAGATATAGAATGAACGTTGCCAAGTCCTTTTAAGAAAGCTACTCCACCTAAGTAAGAACCAATATGCATCCCTCCTCTCGCTATTAAATTCTTAGGTTCTTCAACCGCCAAGTAAAGAGATTTTGAAATTAAAGATAAGCTTTCTAAAGCAGATCCATCACATAATGGGTGAAATCCAGGAACACAATAACCTTCTATTGCATGGACCATTGCATCAACTCCTGTCCACGCTGTTAATGAAGATGGTAATCCTAAAGTTAACTCTGGATCAACTAAAGCTAGAACGGGTCTTACATCTGGATGCCACATACAAAATTTCATTCCCTCTTTTAAATAAGTAACCATAGCTGTAATTTCTGTTTCTGCACCTGTACCTGCTGTAGTTGGTATAGTTATTATTTTAGGAAATGGGTTGTCTTTACTTATCTTTGGTGGCGTTAACTCAAATTCGAAATCTCTAAGTGGTATATCGTTATTTGCTGTGAGGCATATCAATTTACCTCCATCCATTGCACTACCACCACCAATAGCAATTATTGAGTCATGATTTCCATCTTTATATTTTTTACAACCAACTGATATTTCATCCTCTCTAGGATTGGGGGATATTTCAGAAAATAAGTCAGATTTTATATTTGCTTTAAGTAAAAGTTCTTTTAATTCGTTAATAAAAGGTAATTTGGTACTTCCATTATCTGTGACAATTAAAGGATTTCTTATTCCAAATTTATTACATTGATCACCGATTTCTTTGAATCTACCAGGCCCATAAGCAGTATTAGTTGGAAAAGTCCAATCTTGATTTGATAAAATTTCAGTTTCGTTTAGTTTAAAATTTTGCATTTTTGTATCAATAAGTTAATTATATACTACCAATTATATCAAAAAGTAAATGAAGAATTCATCAGTAAAATCTAATTCAAGGATTATTTATCTCTCAGTTGGTTCAATGTTTCTTGGAGTTCTTTTTATTGATATTTATGGAATAATTGTCAAATTTTTGGGTGATACATATTCAACTAATCAAATGGTTTTATTTAGAAATTTGTTCGCAATTATACCTCTGCTAGCATTAATTTTTTACACAAATGAAAACTTAAAAATTTTTAAAAATTTGACCAAGAAATTTATTATTCTTTGTTTTATAAGGGGTTTTTGTTTTTTATTTATGAATGTGTTTTATTTTATCGCAATAAATAATATGGATTTTGCAACTGCGTCCACATTAACATTTTCTGCAACATTTTTTATTGTGATCTTATCTATATTCTTTTTAAATGATAAAGTTGGTATTTATAGATGGTCAGCAGTGATAATAGGTTTTCTTGGTGTAGCCATGATAATGAAGCCAACAAGTGATATTTTTTCTTATTACTCTATTTACCCTCTTATGGTTGGTTTTTTATATGCTGTTGCAATTATAATTCTTAAATTTATACCTAAATATAATTCAACGGCAAAAATTCAGTTCTATTCTTTGATAGCCTCTATTTTTGGTGCAGTTATTCTTTTGGCTATCACATTCGATAATAAATTTATCCAAAGTTATAAAGATTTATTAATGTTGGTATCAATTGGTATTTTGGGTGGAGCTGCTGGTATTCTTTTCATTTATTCTTACAGATTGATTGAAGCTAGTAAGCTTGCTGTGTTTGAATATTTAGCAATACCCTCCTCATTCTTTCTCGGATGGTTTTTTTTTAATGAAGCGCCGATTGATCAACTATTTCCGGGTGTATTAGGAATTATTTTTGCTGGAATGATTATTATTTGGAGAGACAAAAAAAAGAAGAGAACTTTTAAAGTAAGTAAAAAAGTTTATTAAACTTTTGACTTCATTGACTGCATAACAATCGACCTATCAATTTCACCAAGCAACTTTCCAGATGAAGAGCAAACTACTGGATAAGCTTGATCTCCTTCGCTTAATTGATCGATCAAAGTTTCGATCTTTAAATTATCTTCAATGCAGTTTACTTTATTTTCATATAATTTCTTTGCTTCAGTTGAGCATTCTTTTCTCATTACTTTTCCTGCGCTAAGAACTTTATATTTTGGAACATCTTCACAAAAATCTTTTACATATTGGTCTTTTGGATTTGATACTATTTCTTCCGGTGTTCCTATTTGTGAAATTTCACCATCTTTCATTATAGCTATGTGATCACCCATCTTGATTGCTTCTAAAAAATCATGCGTAATAAAAACCATAGTTCTTTGAAGTTTTTCTTGAATTTTTAAAAGCTCATCTTGCATTTCCCTTCTAATAAGTGGATCTAATGCAGAAAACGGTTCATCAAAAATTAAAATTTCGGGATCTACTGCTAATGCTCTTGCTAACCCTACTCTTTGTTGCATACCACCTGAAAGCTCTCTTGGATAATTATTCTGCCATCCATCTAATCCAACCATTTTTAAAACTTCCATAGATTTTTCTAATCTAATATCTTTTTTTGTTCCTCTGACTTCTAATCCGTATCCAATATTCTCTATAACTGTTCTGTGTGGAAAAAGTCCAAAATGTTGAAATACCATACTCATTTTATTTCTTCTTAACTCTAACAAATCTTTGGCACTCATTTTAGTTACGTCAACATCATCCATTTTTACCGTGCCTGAAGTAGGTTCTATCAATCTAGAAATACATCTTACCAAAGTAGACTTTCCACTTCCTGATAAACCCATTACTACGAAAGTTTCACCCTTTTGAATTGAAAAACTAACATCCTTAACTGCAACAACGTGGCCAGTTTTTTCCTGGACTTCTTTGATAGACAAGCTTGAATCTAGATTTTTTATTATTGTTTTTTCATCTGGGCCAAATAACTTCCAAATGTTTGAACAGGTAATCTTTTGGTCTTTATTCATTCTTAAACTTATAATTTATTGTTAACATACACAATATTTTGCTTTAAAAGTAAATTTAATTATTCTAATTTTATAAATATGTCTAGTAGCACTGAAATCTTAGGAAAATCTAACCAGTCAAAAAACTTAATAACCTATTCAATCATTGGTATAGTTTTTTTAATAGCTTTTTGGCTTTCTTCGCAAAGTGAAGGGCCGTCAAAATTTCCAAAGTTTGTTACAGACGAATTTACATTTACTGCATGGGTTAACGAGGGAGAAGATTTTTTAAAAAAAAACTATAGATGGATAACCAAAATTATAGCTGGATATATTAAAGCAAGTTATTATTTTGTAGAAGATTTTTTGCTTGAGTCACCTTGGCTTTTGATAACAGCTATTATTTTTTTACCATGCATGATTGCAGGAGGACTTAGGTTAGGTCTTTACTCATTATTTGTTGTCTATTTTTGGGGTGCAACTGGAATGTGGGAACCTTCTCTCCAGACAGTGGCCTTAATGGGACTTTCTGTTTTACTTTGTGTCTTTTTTGGATTCATTTTAGGAGTTTTTTGCTCACAAAGCGATAGGTTTGAAAATTTTATGAAACCAGTTTTAGATACTATGCAAGTGATGCCTGCTTTTGTTTATTTATTTCCAGCTTTATTTTTTTTCGGCATAGGTGGAGCACCAGCAATTCTAGCTACAATGATTTATGCAATGCCACCGATCATAAGATTAACTAATACTGGTATAAGGCAAGTACCAGCACAAACAATTGAAAGCGCAACATCTTTTGGTTCAAATAAATTACAACTTTTGTTCAAAATAAAAATTCCGTTATCTTTACCTAGTATAATGATGGGTATTAATCAGGTCATAATGATGGCGCTTGCGCTTGTAGTGCTTGCTTGTTTTATTGGAGCTGAAGGAATTGGTGGTCAAGTTTGGCAAGCCATCAGAAGATTAGATGTTGGTTGGGCTATGGAAGGAGGACTTTGTATTTTATTTATGGCAATAATGTTTGATAGATTTAGTATGGCCTTTAGCAAAGACAAAGAAAGACTTCCATCAGATGTTCAAAAATTCTATTTGCTCCCTCAAAGTTGGGCAAAGTACCAAATAGCTAGACTTATAGAAAAACCCTTAAGTATAACTCATGATTTTATGAAATATATTTGTGTATTTATAACGAATTTAATTTCTTACTTTTGCAAATCTTTAATTTCAATATTTAACAAAATATTAGCAGAAGACATTGGGGAGTTCATAAGTAAGAGATATTACATTATTCCATCTTTTATAGTCTTTTTTATAATAATTTTAATCGATTCATATTTTATAAAAATTGGTTCTTTTCCTGAAGAATGGAGATTATCAATTAGACAACCAATTACAAACGCTGTGGAAAGCTTAACTGTTAATCCAGGTTTCATTTCTTTTACAAAGGGTTTAAGAGCATTTGTTTATCTGAACTTACTACGTCCATTAGATGTTTTCTTAACGCACATACCATGGTGGTATACTATGGCTGTCTTTGTTGCATTAGGATATATTACTGTGGGAATAAGATTTGCGATTATAACAGCTCTTTTATTATCTTTTATAGGGGCTTGTGGAATTTGGTCTCACTCAATGATAACTTTATCATCAGTTTTAGTCTCTGTTGCATTATGTTTTGTAATTGGGGTACCTCTTGGAATAATAGCTTCTTACAATGAGAGGTTTAGGAATATTCAGAATGTTGTCTTAGATGCAATGCAAACACTTCCTTATTTTTGTTATTTAATTCCTGTACTCATGTTCTTTGGTGGTGGTATTGTCTCTGCTGTTTTGGCAACTGTAATTTATGCTATACCCCCAATAATAAGACTTACATCACTAGGTTTAACACAAGTATCTGGAACATATTCAGAAGTATCAAGATCATTTGGTGGCACCCTAATTCAGACATTAAATAAAGTAAAGTTTCCATTAGCAGTTCCAAGTTTGGTAATAGGTTTTAACCAGACTGTTATAATGGCATTTGCAATGCAAATTGTTACTCCACTCATAGGTGGAAAGGGACTTGGATTAGAAGTGTTTAATGGCCTGGCTCGATCTGACACTGGAAGAGGTCTTGCCGCAGGTATTGGAATTGTGCTTCTTGCAATAATCATAGATAGAATAACTCTCGCGTGGACAAAAAAGCAAAGACAGGCATTAGGTTTATAAAACAAAGTAATTAATTAAGAAATTACGCCATTTTTTGTCCGGTTTACATTTATATAAGTTTTGCACTACAATGCTTTTTTAAAATTTAAGGGAGGAAACTTAATGAAACTAACAAAAACAATATCGGCACTATTTTTATCTTTAGTGCTATTAGTGGGTAGTTTAGGGCAAGCAAATGCTGCTAAGAGACTACACGCAGCTATTGCTGACTGGACAGGTGGTATTATAACTTGTGAAGTTGCTGTAGCAATTCTTGAAAGAGAATATGGATACAAAGTTAAACAAAC
>ERZ802830.3421-NODE-3421-length-13501-cov-6.78209_pt1 | contig 13501 bp, 13 predicted proteins | sample MGYA00345654_ERZ802830 | MGnify/ENA primary metagenome ERZ802830 (study PRJEB30503, sample SAMEA104212375) | marine metagenome | biome: Westerlies Biome; feature: [SRF] surface water layer (ENVO:00010504) within the epipelagic zone...; material: water... | reverse complement strand
AGATGGACCAAGATCGTATAGTGCACCAGACTTCAAGTCTATCCACTGATTAGTTGCAGCCACAAGCCTTACATCCATAACACTTAATTTTCTGAGCTTCTAAAACCTATTAATGCTATAAGGGGATGATAGGTTTCCTTTGGCGATATGACTTGCAACCAATTTAACTTTAAATATTTAAATAAATATTGTACTAAATTTTTGAAAGCCAGCAACAATAACAAGGCTAATTACCCTTCACATAAGTGAAGGACCACCGGCTGATGCCGGAGGCATTATTTGGAGGAATGTAACTCCAAGTACTGGTGTATGACGTCGTGGCCACATTTACAGAAATGGTGGAGAAGTAGCCGCGCGCGCCAAACCGCCTTCCCCACTAGCGCTTGTACAGTTCGGAGAACTCTATCTGGATGCGGCGCGATGAGCGACCCTTGATGCACTGCATGACATCCGACAACGAAAGTTTCGGCGGTATCGATAGTAACATATGTACATGGTCGCGCACTTACACACCCTTCTCAATATGGACCCACAGTCGGGCGCAGGTTTGCATGATGATTTCACGGATGCGGTTACGCATCGGCCCTTGCAAAACTTTGTAGCGATATTTTGTGGCCCAAATGACGTGAAACCTGTGGTAAAATCGCGTTTGAGCGGATTTAGAATAGCGCATGATCTTCTCTCCTAAATTTTGAAACTCGCTGAAACGGTAAGGTTTCAAAATTTAGAAGAGAAGATCACAAACAGATTCGCTGAAGCAGACCGGCGGCTTAAATCCATTAGGTGAAAAGTGAATATATCCTTTACGTAATAGTGATTTAATAATTCCCAAACAGTGACTAATTAAACAAATTTCTTTGAGTTTTTAAAAAGGCTTAAAATTAAGCTTAACCGCAAAAAAAATAATCGGAATTTTTTGAATACCCTGCAACAAAATAAAAATTTGTTGACAGTCAACAATTGTCTGTGTTTCGTCGTTATATGGACAATTTAGTTGATAAATCTGGTGAAACCCTGCGCTCAATGAGAATGTCTGGAGATATCTCCGCAACTGAGCTGGTAGATGCCTGCGAACAAAGAATAAAGGACTTAAATGGGTGCCTTCAAGCGTTTGTGGCAACTTGTTTTGAAAAAGCTCGATTAGAAGCAAAGGAGATAGACAGGTCAGGCCAATTTGGGTCATTAATGGGTCTGCCAGTCGCAATCAAAGATTTAAACGATGTGGCGGGGCTGCCAACCACCTTCGGCTCTCACTTGTTCGAAAAAAATATTCCAAGTCATGACGACGACATTACAAAAACCATTAGAAATGCGAAAGCTATAGTTCTAGGCAAGACCAATGTGCCAGAGCATGGTTTTGGGGCAACAACTACTAGTCCATTATTTGGATCAACCGGCAATCCGTTCAATCCATTATTAAGTGCAGGAGCTTCTACTGGTGGCGGAGCCGCTGCAGTTGCTTCAGGCATGGTTCCTTATGCCACGGGCTCAGACTTTGCAGGCTCTCTACGTACACCTGCGGCGTTTTGCGGTATAACGGGTATTCGGCCCTCTAACGGTATAGTTGGGACAAACAGACGGTCGATGGCTTGGAGTTCATTTGATGTTGAGGGGCCGATGGCGCGTACAGCAGCTGACTGCAAACGGCTTTTATCTGCAATGTCCAGAGCCGAAAGAAGTGATCCACTGACAGCACGTCCAGACTCAAGGCTTAAAAGACCAGCTGAAACTCTCCCACTCAGTACTTTACGAGTGGCCGTTTCTGAAGACTTAGGTTTTGCACCGATGTGCAAGTCTTATCGTGCTGAGTTCCGTAAAAAAATTTCCCTTTTCAAAAATCTTTTTAAATCTGTTCGCGATGATCATCCACTACTTGCCGATGCGGAAAAGACTTTCATGACTTTAAGAGGTCTTGGATTTGTAGCTGATTTTGGTCCAATGGAAGCAGATTTTGGGGAGAAATTAGGAGTTGTAGTCCTAGAAGAACTTGATCGGGCTAGAAACTTGGATGCCGAACAAATCGGCTGGGCTCTGAAGTCTCACACTAAGATCTTTCGAGACGCGATCAATTTCTTCGATAATTACGATATTCTTATAACACCAGCCGCATCTGTTCCACCATTTCCTCATGCAGATGTTTATCCTAAAGAAATTGATGGTAAACCGCTTGATGGATACCTTATTTGGGAAGCAATATCTTGGGGTATTACGATCACACAATGCCCCGCCGTGGTGATCCCCTGCGGTGGATCCAATGGATTACCATTTGGTCTGCAGATCGTCGGACCTCACCTTGCAGACGGCTGGCTACTTGATATAGCCAATACACTGGAAACAGTATTTTTTGGCGATACTGAGCTTGGACGTCTCTCTCCCAACCTAACAAAACTTTTTACAGAACCTAAAAAGGAGAATTGAAAAATGCGTTTAACTACCTTACTAATACCAGCAATTTTAGCGTTTACCCCTGCATTTGCTGATACACTAAGTGCAGTGAAAGACCGAGGCAAGATGATCTTTGGGCTTGAAGCACAGTACAAGCCCTTTGAATTCAGAAATGAAAATAACGAAATAGTAGGCTATGATATTGATATAGCGACAGAAATTGGAAAGCGTCTTGGCGGAGTTCTACCTAGTCCAGTAGACACCAACTGGTCCACCGTTATCCAATCCTTAAATAATGGCGATTTTGACCTGATACTGGGAGGTATGACTGCAACAGAGGAACGCTTTAAAAGGGTTAACTTCTCCTATCCATATATGGATGCAAGCTCAGGATTGTTAGTGACGACGGCTTCTGGAATTACTGTACCTAAAGATATGAATGGAAAAAGCGTTGCGGCCGGTGCTGCAACACCTCAGATTAAGCAACTTGAGCTTGCCGCGGAAGAGCACAAGATCACTTACAGCGGAGCCATAAAAACTTTTGACGACGATACTGTTGCAGTGGCGGCGATGAAGGCGGGTAGGATTGAAGCCTATGCGTCCACACTCGTGAGCCTACTATCACTCGCCAACTCAGTCGAAGGCGTTACAGTAATTCCTTTCACTTCAGACAAATGGTCTCAAGAATTCACAGCCATGGCGTTTCGCAAGGAAGACGAGACATTTCGTAATGCAATAAACGATACAATAGTTGCTATGAAACAAGATGGTACTTTGGCAGGGCTTCAGAAAAAGTGGTTTGGTCAAAGCTTCGTTAACATTCTGCCCAACAAGGCACCTGAGTGGTAGAAGAGCTGGTTACATAGTTTGGACTTCAGCTTTATAATTGACTCATTGCCCCGGCTCTGGCCGGGGCTTTTTCTGCCAATGCAGCACAGAATTTGAAGCCTCATCTTGGCAGCGATAATTGGTTTTCCACTAGGCATTTTACGAGCTGAATCCCAGAGTAGGTTCGCTTTATTAATTATTGATATTTATGTCTTCTTAGTGCGTGGAACACCGATATTGGTCCAAGTTTACGCCGCGTATTTTCTGTTACCAATGCTGGGTCTTAATTTAAACCCCTTTTGGACAGGAGTTGTAGCACTTGTTTTTAATAGTGCGGGATACCAAATAGAAATTGTGCGGGCCTCGCTGCTATCTATTGATCAAGGTCAACGAGAAGGAGCGCGCTCGCTTGGCTTGCCAGATTGGCTAACCCTAATACTTATACTTCTTCCACAAGCCTTCCCGCGAATGCTACCAGCGATGGCCAATGAGACCTCAAACCTTGTGAAAGCGTCTTCTGTTCTTTCCGTTATAGCGGTCTTTGAACTACATAAGGCCGCTAACGCGGTGATTTCACAAAGCTATAAATTTCTTGAGATGCTTGTAGCTCAAGCCATACTCTATGTCGGCTTTGTTGTTTTGTTAACCCAATTGGCGCGCTGGCTTGAAATTCGGCAGACGAAGACAAGCAGCTTCTCCTTGGAGAATCGGTGATGCTTGATTTTGAATTCATGCTTCAAATTGCGCCCAAGATGTTTTCAGCACTTTGGATAACTGTGCAGCTAAGCTGTTTAGCAGTTCTCTTTTCTATTTTGTTTGGAGCTATTTTAACGGCGATAAGGATGCTCGGCGGGAGACTTTCTAGATATGCTGTTATTTGCTTCGTAGAATTTACCCGTGGCACGCCCCCATTGGTGCACATATCAATAATCTATTTTCTTATGCCCCAAATAGGAGTTATGTTAAATGAATTTTGGTCCGGTGTAGTGGCACTGTCACTGATTGGAGCAGGATATACCATAGAAATTTTTAGGGGTGCTATAGAAAGCATTCCTGCCGGTCAAACAGATGCAGGCAGAGCTCTCGGTTTGTCACGAATACAAAGTTTTTTTTTAGTATTACTACCGCAAGCAACGCGTCGAAGTTTACCTCCTTTGACAAATGAGCTTGCCAATGTGGTCAAAGCATCATCACTACTGTCTGTGATTTCAGTCAATGAACTAACCAAAGTAGCAAACGATCTAATTTTTTTCCATTTTGTTGTGATTGAAGTTTTGATACAATTAACATGCCTCTATCTTCTGATTGTTGGAGTACTAATGATGTTATCTCGCACATTAGAAAGGCGACTGGCATGAGGGCAGGTTTTTTGTGGCCCGCTGATGGTGTAAATGAAGCTGAATATTTGACCTATGTGCCAAGGGGATTGGATTGGCATGTTTTGCGTTACGGAGCTGGAACCCACAGCGAAGATCTTAATCCAGACGTACTTTTAGCTTATGCTGACCCAAAAGTGATATCGGCAGCTGCACTACGTCTTCGACCAATATCACCAGATGTAATAGCATGCGGTGATCACGCGGCTTGTATCATGGCTGGATTAGATGGTGAACTCGCCATTGCTAAAGCTGTAAGCGAGGTTGTTCGCGTCCCTTGCATTACTATGGGCAAAGCCATCCAAGAGGCTTTAAACCATCTTAATAAGCGTAAAATAGCTGTTTTTTCTCCTTATCACACAGAAATAACAAACAAATTGATATCCTCTCTAGAAATTCAAGGCATAACAGTTGTCGCTGAAGCGTCAGCGAGCGCAGGTTCTGAAGAGCAGATTGGACCAAAATCTCCCAGTCACTGGTGGCAACCTTTGATTGACCTCGTCGACAGCACGAATGAAAAACCTGAAGCACTCTTAATTGCAGGTGGCGGGCTGTGCTTTGCGCAAATGGTTGAACAGTTTGAGGCCGAAACTGGAGTTCCAATTGTAACGGCACCAGGTGCCCTAGTTTGGGCAACTGGAAAATCCCAAGGTTTTGACATCAGGAGGCCAAGGCTTGGTAGATTATTCCGCAATTTCTCTACCGGGTCTGTAAATCAGTTGGTTAGACGCCAATCTACTGGCACAAAGTCATTTGCTGTTACATCCCAGCCACCTGTATTTAGATCAGGCGCTGGTATGTTCTTGATTGATGAAAAAGGATTCCCATACCTAGATTTTGCGAGTGGATCAGGTACTTCTGCGCTGGGTCATTGCCATCCTGCACTTAATTCGGCCCTTTCCAAGCAAATTAGCAGTGGCATTACTCATCTTGGTCCACATTTCCACTCACCGACCCAAGCTGATTTATATGACCAACTGAACTCTCTATTACCGACCGAACTCAATAGGTTCCACCCTGCAGTTAGTGGCAGTGAAGCAACAGAAGTTGCTCTAAAAGCAGCAATGCATGCCACAGGAAAAAATAAGTTTATTGGGTTCAACGGCGGATACCACGGCCGCACGTTTGGCGCACTGTCCGTATCTGGAGAGCGCGGTAAAAATAAATCCTTGCATCCCTTTTCCCCTGCAACTGAAATTTTACCCTTTCCAAACAGTCCTGAAAAAGGTCGCGCCGCCGCTGCCAACATTAACAACGATCTTGCAGGCGTGATCATAGAGCCGATTCAAGCTACCGCTGGTCTGCGCAAAGCAGATAAAGAGAGTCTAAATATCTTGGCAAATGCCGCAAGAGACAACAATGTACCGTTGATTTTTGATGAAGTATTTACTGGGTTTGGTCGCACTGGATTACTATTCGCCTTCGAGGAGTATCAGATAATTCCTGACATGTTGATCTTGGGGAAAGCATTTGGTGGAGGACTACCGGCCGGTATAGTTGCTGGCAAGGAAGCTATTCTTGGTTCATGGCCTCAAGGGACGCAGACTTCAACATTTCAACTGCATCCTGCTGCCGCAGCAACAGCTTTGGCTTTTTTAAAAACTTTTATTAAAGATGATATCTTGAACCATATCAGGCATATAGAAAATTGGTGCCGCAAAGACTTTCAGAATTTAAAGAAAGAACCATATGTTGTCGACCTGCGCGGCAGTGGAGCGTTTTGGGTTCTTGAAATGGATAGCTCAGAAAGTTGCCTTAGAGCCCGAAAAAATGCTCTTGAAGGAGGCCTTTTGACTTGGGAATGCGGAGAGATGGGTACCTGTATCGGGCTAGTGCCACCTTTTATAGCAGATGCTAATCATATCCTTGAAGCAAAAAAGATTCTGCTTAAGGCTCTCAGGGCATAAGGTCTTTAAGCCGAGCAATAGTATTTAAAAGGAGGTTTTCAGGTATGATGAGTGGAGGCAATAGCATTGCGCATTCACCGCTGACCCCACCACCATAAATCAAAATCTGATTCTCTAATGCTCTGCGTTGAAACTCTAAAGATGCAGCTTTTGAACCCATGTCTATCGCAACTTGGGCCCCACAGACCCGTATTGGCAAGCCCTTTAGTGCTGAAGTCATAAGAGGAGCTAAAACATTTCTTGCACGGGCGACCAAACCCTCTTTTTGTATTTCCATAATTGTTGCACAAGCAGCAGCTGCTGCAATGGGATTACCTTGAAATGTGCTGGTATGGCTACCCGGTGTCCAACTTGTCAAAATCTCTTCACGTCCCACAACAGCGGAAATTGGCAAACTTGATGAAAGCCCTTTTCCTAAAGTCACTAAATCTGGTACAAGTTCCGCCTGCTCAAAAGCAAACCAACTGCCTGATCTCCCAAACCCAGTCCAGATCTCATCCACAATTAAAATTGCACGGCTTTGACGGGTAAGATGTTCAACGCCTTTCAAGAAACGCTTACAAGGCCCACGGACTCCAGCTACACCTTGAATCGCTTCAATAACAACAGCCGCAACCGGCTCAGCTGTAAGTAACTTTTCTAAAACAAGAAGTGCAGCATCAGTTTGCGAATCTGTAAAAGCATAAGGAGAAAAATCTACCCAAGGCTTATCCCAAGGCTCAAAAGGTCGGCGTAGTGCTTCAGCATGGGTCACTGCTAGAGAACCCAAAGTTCGTCCATGGTAGCCTCCTTCAAAACTTATTATACGGCGGCGACCAGTTTTGTATATTGCAACCTTAAGAGCTGCTTCTATCGCTTCAGCCCCTGAGTTGGCAAAATGTATTCGGGTCAAGTGTTCTGGCAACACCTCACTCAATTTTGAGTATAAGGCCGCGCGATGTGGCGAAGGAAGGCGTGTGCCCGTGTGAAGGATACCACTGTCCAAAGCAATCATTATAGCTTTTCGATGCGCTGGATGGCCGTGTCCCAAAAGCGATGTGGCGGATCCACCCACAAGGTCAGTGTAAGCAACATTATCAGCTGTATAAAGCAGAGCTCCCTCGCCTCTAACAAATAGTGGTGGATTAAGCGAGATACGAAATGTATTGGCTGCTGTTGTTTCAAAGCGTCGTGTAATTTCTACTTCATTCATTTTTCACCGTATGGTACAGCAGCAACTGGCCCCGTAATGCTTAAATTAAGAGTTTCTCCACGGACTGGCAAAGGATCACTACCTCTCGGCAAATCCAATTGAGCTTTGAAAAAGGCACCATTCAAGCTGACTTCCACACATGGTCCTTTCATTTGGACATCCTCAACCAAGGCCTGAAAACCACCAGTTGTGCTCAGCTCAAAATTTTCCGGTCGCAGTACAAGATTGATCTGTTCACCCTGAGAAAATTTTCCAACGACGGGTATCTTCTTTCCGTTTTCTAAAATGCCAAAATTGCTTTGGATGCGGGCAGGGCAAAGGGTGCAACGCCCAAAAAAACCGGCAACAAAAGAATTTTCGGGTCTGTCGTAAAGAATCTCCGGTTTGTTTAATTGCTCTAGGCAACCGTCTTTTAGGACCGCAATTCGATCGCTCAAAGTCATGGCTTCTTCTTGGTCATGAGTGACACAAATGAAAGTGGTACCTTCCGAGCGATGTATTTCACGCAACTCGGCCCGAAGCTGTACACGTAGATTCGCATCAAGAGCTGAAAGAGGCTCGTCAAGCAATAACGCGCTGGGCTTTGTGATAAGAGCACGAGCAAGAGCAACCCGCTGACGTTGGCCACCTGAAAGTGCATTTGGCCGCCGATTTGACATTGCCGACAATTCGAAACGCTCCAACCACTGTCCTGCCAGCAATCTTCTCTCTTTCTTAGATACTCCAGACATCTTTAGCCCGTAAGCCACATTATCTGTGAGGCACATATGTGGAAATAGTGCATAATCCTGAAACATAATTGAAAGGTCCCGCTGAGAAGGCGGCAAGTTAGTAATATTCACCTCCCCTCGAAAAATCCTCCCCTCAGACACCGCTTCAAGACCAGCAATCATACGCAATAATGTGGTTTTGCCACAGCCTGAAGGGCCTAGCAATGTTAAGAACTCACCTGCTCTTATTTTTAAATTAAGGAGTTTAACTGCCTCGACCTGGCCAAACCGTTTCGTAACACGATCCAAGAATATAGATTTTGGTTCTTTCAACATCATCTCTTTATTTTAACCTCAAATTTGCTATGGTGCGGCTGAAAGATGAGAAAGATAGTCCAAGGCCATGATCAAAAGCGATCTTCCATCCACAATTTCCACACATATTTTCCATTCCCTTCGCCAGAAAATCATCGAGGGTGAATTGCAACCTGGTAAAGCGCTTAGAGAAGAAGAAATACGTGAAAAGCACGGTTCGTCTCGCGGTCCGATCAGGGAAAGTCTTAGACTTTTGCTCCAAACCGGGTTGGTCGAACATCAACCGCGAAAAGGCTTTCGTGTGCGCCACTATAATCCTCTGGACATTAAGCAGATATATGAACTTCGTGCGAACCTTGAAGCGCAAGTTATAGATGATTTGACTGGGCGCGATCTTACGCCACTTACGGCTTCGCTGAAGGAAATCTGCGAACGAATGAATGGTTTTTACGCCCAAAACAATCGGAAAAGCTATTTTACCGAAAACGAGTGTTTTCACGGCGAAATTATACTTTTTGCAAATAACCGAATCCTGCTGGAAATTATGGATTATGTGAATGAGGTTTCGCTGCCCGTCCGTTATCGTTTGCTTGGTGACGCTCTTCCCTCGCGGCGATCCTTGACTTACCATGAAACCATTGTGGAATTGCTTGAACAGGGAAATATTGAAAAGGCTAAATATGCCACAAAGCACCACATTTTGGAAAATATTAATCGAGCAGTTGCGGCCTATTCCAAGGATCAAATCTTTTCTGGAATAAACAAGTGAATTCATGACAAGGCAATCAGCCCGATCTCAACAATAGCACCCTCTCCAATATCAGAGACCTCGACAAGATTTCGTGCAGGCGGTGAATTGCCAAAAACCTCTAAAAAAACCTCGTTTACAGCTTCTTTAGCAGATAGTTTTGTGAGAAAAACATCGACACGAAGAACCTTTGAAGCGTTAGAATTAGCTGTCTCAAGGATATTAATGCAGTGGGCCAATGACAAACGGGCTTGTTCCGCTTCTCCAGAAACGATTTCACCAGTGTCAAGATCACGGGGCATTTGTCCACCAATAAATATTAACCCAGCGCCTATTGTTGCTTGAGAAACTGGTGAATTGGATGCTGGAGCGACTGGGCAGTAGATTATTTCACGCATTTCACTATTCCTCCACTCGATTTATCGTTGTAAGAAACTCTCTCATACCCCATACGCCTCCCTCCCGTCCAATGCCTGCTTGACCAAAGCCTCCAGTTGGCACCTCCGGTCCTTGTATTGCTGTAGTGTTCACTCCTATTGACCCATAACGGAGTCCGTAAAGGAGCTCATCAATTTTAGCCTTGTTCTGGCCATATACATAGAGCACCAATGGTTGCCGATTAGCAGAAAGGCTTGCCCTGAGGTTTTTAAACTCATCAAAGGCACAAATACCAAAAAGTGGGCCAAAAATTTCAGTCGAGGCAAGAAGCCCCGGTGAAGGGACTTGGTATACTGCAGGCGGAGCAATAAAACCATCGGATATTTGCTGCTTGCCTCGATATAACAACTTTCCTTGCTCAGAAATAATTTCGGTGCCTAATGCATCAAGCCTTTTAACCATATCAGATGTCCTGACCGGGCCCATTTGTACAGAATAATTGGAAGGACCAAAAACTACTTTAGATAATGCCGAAACTGTCCTTTCTGAAACCTCATCGACAATATTTCTTTCGGCAAAAACAATATTAAATGAGGAGCATGCTTGCCCTGCTGCTTTAATCTTACGGCTGATTAAATCAGGAATTGCGCAATCTAAATCAGCGTCTTCCATCAAAACAAATGGATTGGTCCCGCCAAGTTCCCCTACGAAGCCCTTCCCCGCGGCGCTGGCTTTGGCGGCAAGACTTAGGCCTACTTCTGAAGATCCAGTAAAACTTACAGTTCCAATCTCTTCAACGGCCATTAGTTTAGTAATCCTATCATATTCAGCAATCGGTAAAATAGAAATGTACTGATCTAGGCCAGCATCAGAGAAAATTCTCTTGAGCGTCAACGCACATTGAACGCCCAATTCAGATGGCTTGACTATAGCCGCCGCTCCGGCAGCTAGACACGGTGCAATTTTTCGTGTCAATCCTGCTAAAGGGTCGTTATAAGGAGCTATTAATAAACCGACACCACGAGAAACTTCAGAAATCACCCTTTTGTTTTTTCTAACTTGAAAGTGATAATTATTAACTAGGTTGAGCGCCACTTGGAGAAAACTCAAGGCGTAGGGTATTTCATCATTAGCCTCAGCCGGGGTCTTACCCACTTCTTTTTGAATTTGCTCGACTAATTCTTCGCTCGCTTCTTCTAAAGCTTTTATGGCAGTATTCAAAACGTCAGAACGTAAATTCAAGTCTGCAGCTAGACGATTAGTTCCGATCGAGAGACGCACTAACGTTTCGGAAATCTCGAAATCGGATGCCGAAGACCAATTGGCGAATGCCTTTCCATCGTTTGGGCTTACACTTTTTATCAATGTGTCCCCTCCAACAAGCGTGAAAAAATCAAGCTTAGTTCAGAAACGGGTTTGCCAAAGCAAAGCCTAAAGTGATTACAATAATTGGCACCAAATACTTTTCCAGATAATAAAAATACACCCTGAGCTTCAGCAAATGACTGAAAATTTGGTAGATTGGGTACTTTTGGAAAGAAATAAAAAGTGCCCTGTTGTGGATAAGCAGACCATCCCATTTCTAAAATAAACTCGCTAGCCATTTGTCTTTGCTCAAGTAAATCTGGCATCCGCTCGTCTTGCTGTAACGCCCAAAGTGCAAGATACTGCCCAGGGGTCGGTGCTGCGCTTATAAGATTTTGATGATTTGTTACGGTTTTTGCAACCAGATGATTAGGCAATAAGGCGCTTCCAACTCGAGCGCCTTGCATAAGATAGTTTTTTGAAAAACTGTCGATTAAAACGAGTTTTTCAAATGCTGGAATAACTGCAGTTTTCCAAACAGCTTTATCAAAAATTATATTCGAAAAGCTTTGATCAAGTATCAAGAACACTCCACGCCGATCACAAATCTCTACCAAAGTAGTTAATTCTGACGCTGATAAAATTCGCCCAGTTGGATTGCATGGATTTGCCATTAAAATTGCTTTCGCCCCGCTGCTTTCAACAAGGTCATCAAGAGCAGAATAGTCTATTGTGAAATCATCGTAGGATGTATCAAAAAAAATCGGCACGGCACCAACTGCTGAACAAAGATCAATGTAACTGGGCCATGCAGGCTGGGGTATAATAATAGCTGACCTCATTGGAAATGCTGCGCTTAAAATAGAGAAAATTGCTGCTTTGGCACCAGCAGTTACAATACAACTATGATCAGGCGCATTCCAGTTTCCAAAAAATGCATCACGAGATTTCTTACGGAGAGTGGGAAGACCAGCTGGTGGGCTTAATTTCAACCAATCATTTGATATTTTTGGAAGGCCTGAAGGTGTTGGGAATGTTGGAGTTGACAGTGACCAAGCCTCTTTACCCATGCTCCGAGCATTATCTACAGCGCTAGCGAGAGCTAGTGTCGGTGATAAACTTGAGTTCAAAGCTTCATCTCCCAGATTGCCGCGTGACTAATAAAATTTGGGCCGCAAGGCCAAGGGTTACTGAGAAAAGAAAAACTCCTGTGCCAACCGCATTTACTGTTGGGTCAAAACCAGTAACTAAAGTAGTCCAAATTTTTATCGGCAGCGTCACCTCAAAGTTTGTCAGAAAGTATGCAATTACAAATTCGTCAAAGGCAAAAGTAAACGTTAAAAGCATGGTAGCAAACAAAGTTGTGCCACAAGCAGGTGCAATAATTTCAGAAATTGCTCTCAGTCGACCGGCGCCCAGTGACATAGCTGCGTCCTCAAGACTAGATGGTATGCTTGCGATGCGAACACGAAGATTGAGAACCGCTAGAGGCAAAACGTATACAGTTTGGCCCAAAAGTACTAGCCAAAGGCCTGGCTGTAATCCCAATTCATTTAGCTGCAACCGCATACCAATGCCTATAAGTATAAGAGGCACAGCAAGGGGTGCTAAAACAATTCCGTAGAGAACTGATTTTGCGGGAATTTGTGCTCTATGAAAAGAATAAGCGGCAAAAAATCCAAGAGTTGTTGCAAGACAGCTGGCACCAGCAGCTATAGTTAGGCTAGTAAACATTCCTTCTATAAAGCTTTGGTCCTGTAGAGTGCGAGCATACCAATATGTGGTAAACTCGCGAAAAGGCAGGGTTTGATACCGACCACTGTTGAATGAGAAGATAATCATCACCAAAATTGGCAAATAAATAATTGTAAGAGTGAGAACAAAAATCACACAAAGGATCCAATTGGTCAAACGATTAACAACGAGAGAAATCATCCTATTCGCTCTCGGATCAGTTTGTGAGTGGCTAGCGGTATTCCAGCCATCAAAATAACTAGCACTAATAACATGGCCATTGTTGCAGCTGCTGGGAGATCATATGTACCTTTGACCGTTGAGAGCATAAGTTGCGCCAAGACTGGTTTAAGACCACCACCCAATAGAGTTGGCACTGCGTAATCGCCCAAGGATATAACAAAAGTTAAAGTAACGCCCACTGCCCAACCCGGGGCGGCAAGCGGCAAAATTATGTCACGAAATACAGACCACGGTTTTGCCCCAAGGCTGGCTGCTGCTTCTACAAGGTGTCGCTCAATTGCCATCATTGCGCCGAATAGAGTCAATGTGGTAAGCATTGTCCCAAAAAGAGTCAGTCCTAGCACGGAGGCGCTCATGCTATATAATACGTCCAGTGTTAC
>ERZ802830.3420-NODE-3420-length-13507-cov-12.3234_pt1 | contig 13507 bp, 10 predicted proteins | sample MGYA00345654_ERZ802830 | MGnify/ENA primary metagenome ERZ802830 (study PRJEB30503, sample SAMEA104212375) | marine metagenome | biome: Westerlies Biome; feature: [SRF] surface water layer (ENVO:00010504) within the epipelagic zone...; material: water... | reverse complement strand
CAATGACAACTGTAATTTCTGCAATAGCTTCAAGATCTTTTGATAATGATGTTGACGTTACCTTTGGATATTCATATACAAATGCTAATGATGTTCATCCAATGGCTTCGAGTGTAGCCTACACAAATGCTAATGAAAATTTAGTCACAACTAATCCAAATGATCCGCAACCAGCTAGATCAGATTGGGAAATTGAGCATAGGTTTACAACTACTGTAAATTTTGCTGCATCAGAAAAAACTGATATATCTCTATTTTTTCAATATGAGAGTGGTAACCCTTATTCATTATCTGCCTATGGTAATTGGACAGAGTTAGGTATCCAACCTGGTTGGAGAACTGAAGACTTTCCATCAATACCTCTATATATTGGTGAGAATGCAACCTATGAAGATAGTGCGGTAGCACTAGGTAACATGAAACCAGGTTTATATGAGAGAAATGCCTTTGAATCCGATTCTTCAACCAGATTAGATATGAAGTTAACTCATTCTCTGATGGACAATTTAGATTTGTATATGGTTGTTAGAAACCTCGGTAACTTAATTAGCGGTAATAATGGAGCTTACAAGAGAAGCTCAAGTGCTAACGGTATAGTTACGGCTGACTTTGATTCTGACGGTAATGTTTCATATTCTGATTACAATGCTCCAGCAGTTAATGCTGTAATTGGTTCAGCTTCAATATGGAATGTTAAATTAGGATTTAAATACTCATATTAATTCTAAAACATAAATCAAAAGGGCAGTTTCTACTGCCCTTTTTTTTGATATGATAAATGCTATGCCTAATATACCAAGAATCTCACTTAAAAATCTTGAAGCAAAGGATTTGGATACAATTAAAGAATTAAAAGATGCTCTCGAACATCATGGTTTTTTTGCCTTATATGACCATAGTATTGATCTTAAAATTATTGAACAGTGTTATCAAAAATCAAAAGAATTTTTTGATTTAGAAACTGAAATTAAAAATAAATATGCTAATCCAAGTATAGGGGGAGCTAGGGGTTATACGCCTTTTGGTAAAGAAACAGCATTAGGAGAATCTGTACCAGATTTAAAAGAGTTTTGGCATCACGGACCACAAATTAATAAGACATTTGATAAAAGAATTCATAAAAATATTACAATTGATGAAGTTAGTGATTTTAATTTAGTATTTGATGACTTATTTGTTCAGCTTAATGATTTAGCTACAAATATTTTATCTTGTATAAGCTTAACTATTGGTCTGACTAAAGATTATTTTTCACCATGGGTTGTTAAAGGAAATTCATTACTAAGAATGATTCATTACCCACCATCAGATAATGATAATATTTATAGAGCTAGAGAACATGCTGACATCAATTTAATAACTCTGCTTATTGGAGCAGAAGAAAGAGGTCTTGAAGTTAAAAATAAAGATAATTCATGGATACAAATTTCTGCAAATAAAAACGATATAGTATGCAATATTGGGGATATGTTGCAACTTGTCACTGAAGGAAAACTAAAGAGCACTCCGCATAGAGTTGTAAAATATAAAAACGAAGAACCTAAGTCTAGATATAGCATACCTTTCTTCTTACATCCATCGCCTGATATTATGCTTAAATCTGTATTTAATTCTGAGGACAAAGGCGTTCTAGCACACGATTTTCTCGATGAAAGATTAAGAGCTATTAAGTTATACTGAATATTATGGAATTACAAAATTACCTTCAAATATTTATTGGCTTTATAGGTTTAGTTACTCTTGCTATACCTTTTTCAGAAAATTACCGGAATATAAATTATAAATATATTATCTATGGAATTGTATCTCAGCTAATTCTTGCAGCTATTCTTTTAAAAGTTCCTTTTATAATAAATTTCTTTGAGGTTTTAGGTAATGGTGTAACTATTCTTCAAAATGCTACAGTTGAAGGAGCTAGCTTTGTATTTGGATATCCGCCATCTGATAGTGATTATGTATATCGATCATTATTAGAAACTTTTGCATTTGGAGTTTTACCATACATCATAGTCATGTCATGTATTTCAGCAATTTTATGGTACTGGGGTGTATTACCATTTATCGTTAATATTATTTCAAAGGGCTGTCAAAAATTATTTAATATTGGTGGGCCTGTTGGTTTGGGAGCTGCTGCAAATGTTTTTATTGGTCAAGTTGAAGCACCTTTACTAATTAAACCTTATATTAATAAACTCTCGCGAAAAGAATTACTTATTTTAATGACTGCAGGTATGGCTACTGTAGCTGGTTCTGTTATGGTTGCATTAATAACAATACTTGAAGTTCAATTTATTAATGAGAATTTAATTCAGCACTTTTTAACCGCTTCTATTTTGTCTGTATTTGCAGCAATTATGTATGCAAATATTATGATACCTTCAAACGATATTACAAATTCTGATGTTAAAAATACTTCAAAAGTTTATAAAAGTACGATGGACGCAATTACTACTGGCACTGCACAGGGTTCAAATATTGCTGTAAGTGTAGGAACAATATTAATTGCTGTAATTGCACTAGTTTTTATTGCCAATTCATTTCTAGCATTTATTGGTTCATTTATAGGCGTTGATTTATCTATAGAACAAATACTTGGTTATATTTTTGCTCCAATAACATGGCTAATGGGTATACCATGGGATGAAGCATTGATCGCTGGAGAATTATTAGGCATCAAAACAACTTTAAATGAATTTATAGCTTATCCAGCTTTAGCTGCTTTAGAGGATGGAGTTTTATCAGATAAATCAAAGTTGATTATTTTTTATGGTTTATGTGGCTTTGCAAATTTATCCTCTGTAGGTATTTTAATTTCTGGTATAGGCTCAATGGCACCTGAAAGAAAAGATGATTTAATTAATGTTTCATTTAAGGCACTTATAGCTGCAACGCTCGCATCTTGCATGACAGGTCTTGTAGTAGGATGTTTTATTTAATTAATTATTAATAACGATAAATAAATTTAAATAAGAAGCAAACAAAAGCCAAATTACATATGGCACATATAAGAATGCTGATAACTTATCAACTTTAAACATACATAAAAGTATTTTCATATTTAAAAAAATAAGCAACCAAATGTTTAATAATGCAAATAATGGTAGTTGAAATGCAAAAAACAACCATGACCAAAGAGCATTAAATATCAGCTGAAGGTAGAAGAGATTTTTTGAAATTTTAAATGTACGAAAAGCTGATATTGACATTAATAAATACAAAATAGGCCATACAACAGCAAAAACATATCCCGGTGGGTTTAGGTTGGATTTATTTAATTCAATGTACCAAATATTATTTGCGGTATCAGCAGATGATAATCCACCCAGAACTAGAGCTAATAAAACAAAGGGAAAAACGAGATACTTATTGGATAAAGACAAGACTATCTTTATCTAAAAAATCTAGAGATATTATTAAATATATCTTTAAAAAGTGAGGAACCTTTAGGTCTTGCTTCAATAAAAATATAAAAACCAACAAAAATTGTACTTATTATAAAAACCCAAACTGCGTCGTATTCACCCATATCTTATTATAATGTTTTTATGCTTTTATATCTTTTTTATTTATAGTTTTTCAACAATTATTGAGCAGACAGAATAGCCAGCCCCAAAAGAACAGATTACACCTTTTTGACCTGGTTCTAAATCATTATCTAAATTAAAAGCAAATAGAGAACCAACAGAAGCAAGGTTACCAAAATTTATAATGGGCATTGGTGTTATTGATTCATCAAAGTCGTCAGTACCTAGAATTTTTGACGTAATCAGTCTTATCATTTTTCCATTGGCTTGATGTAGCCAAAATTTTGCTACCTCATGAGGTAATATATTATTTTTTTCTAATTGATTACTAATTAGAGAGGCAACTAAAGGACAGACATCCTTAAATACACCTCTACCATTTTGATGAAACAATAATTCCTCATTTGTTTTTACATCTATGGCAGCTCTATTTAAATAGCCAAAGTTACTTCTGATATTATTTGAAAATTGAGTATGTAGTTTTCTATCGATAATCTTATAGGCATTATTTGAATTACTATTTTTTTGAACAACGCAGGCTGCACAACCATCACCAAAAATAAAATGCTTATCCCTTTGAGTAAAATTTACATGAGGGGTGTTTATTTCTGGATTAATAACCAGAATAGTTTCAGCTAAACCTGAGGCTATATCACTATAGGCATTATTAATAGCAAATGTAGTAGAGGAACATCCAACAAGCATATCGTATGCATAACCTTTAATACCCATTTCATTTTGAATTTCGATGGCCAAAGCTGGATAGTTTCTTGGTGCGTGAGAAGTACCAACAATCACAGCATCTATTTGACTTGGAGAAACATTGGCTTGTTTCATGGCTTTTTTGGCTGCCTTAATGCCAACTTTTGCGTGCATTGATAATCGATCTGGATGTTCATTATTCACTCTAGGCTTCATTCTATTTATATCTAAAGATCCTTCTTTATCTATAAAATACCTAGATTTTATATTAGATGCTTTTTCTATAAATTCAGCAGATGAAAATTCCATTGCTTCAACAGATCCATCTTCAATAGATTCTCTATTATTATTGTTAAAATTTTCGACATATTGGTTGTATGAATTAACAAGCTCTTCGTTAGAAACTCTAGCTTCAGGATACCAAATTCCTGAACCAGCTATAAATATATTATTATGCATAATGATTTAATTTTACCTGATACAATTTTATTATAAATTATGAATTTAAACACCTTCGCAGATAAAAAATACATCTACCGCTATTTATCAAAGAATAATCACATCAATGGAATTTTTCACATAAGTCATGGCATGGCAGAACATATTGGAAGATATAACTGGCTAATTAATAAACTGAATGAAGATGGATATCACGTTATAGCAATTGATCACAGAGGTCATGGAAACAGAGTAGAGGATAACTTAAAGGGTTATTTTGCTGATAAAGATGGTTGGGATTATGTCGTAAGTGACTTAGTTGATATAATCGAGGATTCGTCAAGTGAATTTCCAAACCTCAAACAATATCTTATCGGTCATAGTATGGGTTCATGGATTGCTCTTGGAGCAATGCAAAAGGGGATTGATATTGATTGTTGTATTTTATCTGGATCCTCAAAGATATCCAAAAATTTAATTACTTTACAAAGAATTATTGTTACATTTCTTATCACTTTTTTTGGCAAGAAAAGTATAGGTTATTTACTTGATCGAGTAATTTTAGGAGAATATAACAAATCATTTTCTCCTAACAGAACACCAAAAGACTGGATTTCTTCAGATAAACAGAGTGTAGACGAATATATTAATGATCCTTTATGTGGTTATCCAGTTACTAATGGTTTGTGGAATGATTTGTTATCAGGTTTTTTAAGAGTTTTTGATAAAAGAAATTATAAAATAAGTAAAAACATTCCTATATTGATCATTTCAGGATCTCATGATCCAGTAGGTGACAATACCAAAGGTACTAAAAAATTGTATAAATTTCTGAGTACTATATTTGACAACATCGAGATTGAATTAATAAATAATGCCAGACATGAGGTATTTAATGAGATTAACAAAGAAAATAATTATAATAAACTATTAAATTTTATTGAAAAAACATGAAGAAAATATTTTTAATCCTAATATCAATAAATATCTCGTTAATACATGCTGATATGGAGAGAGTAAATATGCTTTTTGATAATGAAGAAAGACATTACCTTGTATATGTCCCTGATAAACAGCGAGACCAAATTGATAAAATTGTTATTGGTCTTCATGGATATACTGGATCTGCAACAGGTTTTGAAATGGAGACAACAGGAGGTTTTAATACGAGCGCAGATAAATATAATTTCATTGCTATATATCCTCAAGGCTCATTTTTTTATGAGCAGAAATTGGAAAAAGGAAAAATTACCTCTGAATATGTTTCTTCTTGGAATGATCTAACTGGCTCAAAAACAAAAACACCTTTTGGTGAGACTTGTGCTGAAGATGCAGTTATCTATCCAAAATATCCAAATTGTATTGGAACAGATGCAGGAAGATGTGCTTGGACAAGCTGTGGTAATGATATGGGCTTTATAAAAAAAATAATTGATGATGTAAAAATAAGATTTAATTTAAAAAAAATATATGTAGTTGGTATGAGTAATGGAGGCAAAATGGCTCATGCTATTGCTTGTGAATTCTCGAAAGATATTGTTGGTGTTATTAATGTTGTAGGATCTCCTCAAAATGGTCTTGCATGTGAACCAAAAACTCCAATCAATTACATAATTTATGCTGGCGCTAATGATCAAGTCGTTCCGCCGTTTAATGTTGTGTCATTTGATAGGTATTTTTATACACCCGTTACAACCTTAATAAACAAATGGACAAATTCATTTAATTGTAAAAAGAAAGAGTTTATAACTAATATCGAGTTTGATAGCATAAATGAACAAATTTATTCTGGTTGTGATGGTGGTGTTCGCATTGTAAGCTTGCTAAATACAGAACAAGGACATTCATGGCCTGGAACTAAAGAATATGCTGGTTTTTGTAGAACAAAATACCAAAGTGAAATTGATTTAGACCCTTGTTTAAATAGCGTCAATGAATGGGGGAATGATTTTTTGCTACAAAGGTTATTTAATTTATAATAAAAACACACTTTGCTTGTGACATATTCTTGAAATACTTCTCTATATAGGTAATATTAGATAAGAGTATTTTTAATCAGGGGGTAAATTTATATGTCAAAAATACAATTAAAACCACTTTTTGAAAAAAAAGTCGATCCATTATCTTATTTATTAAGAGATATTTTTAAAGATAATAACTTTGCAATCTCATGGCTTGGAGCCTTGTCAATTGGTATTGGAGTAACAAATACTAATAATATTAATGCACAAGATAGCGTAGAAGAAGTTATTGTTACTGCCTCTAAAAAAGAACAACGTATACAAGATGTTGCTATGAGTGTGCAAGCTATTTCTGCAGCTGATCTTGAAAGAAAGAATGTAAAAGGTCTTGAGGATATCGCCAATTTATCACCAGCTGTTACTTTTGAAAATGTTGGACCAGGCAAATCTAATTTTTATATAAGAGGAGTTTCTGATGGCTCAGCCATGAACAGTTATGCTGGTACTGAAGCAACTGCAGCACTGTATTTAGATGAACAGCCATTGACCGCTGCAAGTCTGACGCCTGATTTGCATGTATATGATGTTGAAAGGGTAGAAGTATTAATGGGTCCTCAAGGTACACTTTATGGCTCAAGCTCTACCTCAGGCAATATTAAAATTATTACTAAGAAACCAGATCCTTCATCAATTGATTATGGGTTCGATGCTGAATATGGATCAATAACTGATGGTGGAAATGATCAATCTCTTGAAGCATTTGTAAATATCCCGTTAGGCTCAAATTTTGCAGCAAGATTAAGTACATATGATGTACAAGATGGTGGGTGGATAGATAATCAGAGAGCGACATATACCTATCAAAACTATGGTATTAATTACACAATTGATAATTATACTGCGCCATACAATGTTGCAAAGGATGATTATAACGAGTATGACAAAAAAGGAAGCAGATTAAGATTATCAACTAATTTTGATAATATTAATTTAGATCTTTCTTTTTTAAATCAAGATTCTACATATTCAGGATCATATGAAGCTGATGTTCTTACAGATGACCAAAGCAAGGCAATGCCTGCAAGAACCAATACAAGGTTTACTCCAGAAACTTATGAAGATGAGTTTGACCAAATCTCTGCAACTCTAAGTGGAAATATAAATGACGATATAGATTTTGTGCTTACCTCGTCTATCTTCGAGAGAGATACAGCATATACTTATGACTATTCAAGTTATGTAGAGTATTACTATTATGCTGCATATCCATCATATGTATGTGACTATTACGATTATTATTATTATGGAAATATTTCTAATTGTAGAGATCCAAGAATGTCTTATGCACAAACTAATGATATTCAAAGAACAGCTACAGAGTTCAGAATACAGTCTAGTAGTGATTCAGGCTTTAGTTGGGTCCTTGGTGCTTTTAAGGAATCTAGTGATAAGGTAACTGATGTAGATTATATACAGCCAGGTAGTGTTAATGGTTTATGGTGGGAGGCTGATTTAGATAGAGAAACTAAAACTGAAGCAATATTTGGTGAAGCTTATTTTGACTTAAGTGAAAAAACATCTCTTACTCTTGGTTTCAGAGATTATGAACATACCACAGATCTGGTATCCAGTGACGGTTATTATGGAAGCTATTCATATACGTCTGGTGGAATTGATGGAAAATTCTCCTCGTCAGAGTCAGGAATTGTTCCAAAAATAAATCTTAAGCATTACATAAAGGATGACGTTATGGTTTATGGAAATTATACTGAAGGATTCAGACCAGCAGGTGTAAATCGTGTTAGAGCAGATAGGAGAGGTCTAGTTCCTGTTAATTATGATGCTGATTATCTTGAAAGTTTAGAATTCGGTGTCAAATCGACTTTAAATGATGGAAAGCTTATTTTAAATGCTGCTTATTATCAAATGGATTGGTCAGATTTTCAAACGACTACTTATAATCCTGATTTAGAGTCTGTAGCATTTGTTGATAATGTTGGTGACGCAGAAATTAATGGTTTTGAATTAGACATAACCTATCTTATTAATGACGTTACTTCTGTTACTGCATACTTTAATTCAAACGATCCTACATTATCTGAAGATTATTATGGAGATGAGGGTGTTTTAACTGCCAATGCAGGTAACAGATTATCAAATATGCCAAAGTCTTCATATTATTTATCATTAGACAGAGACATTGTTCTTATGGGTCTGCCAGGATTTTTGAATATAGATTATTCATTTGTTGGTGATAGATTTAGTACTTTTGAAAATGTTTCATCAGGTTCAGATATAAGAGAAGTTTTACCTTCATATGGACTAGCTAATATGCGCTTAGGTGTAGAGATGGATAATTCTATAATTGAAGCTTATATCTCAAATATTGCAGATGAAGACGGTTATCTATCAAGATACGATGACTTTGCACAAGCCGGAGATCCTGCTACTTCAGGTTATCCTGGATTTGGTATTAGAAGGACAGGCACTAAGCCAAGAGTCATCGGAATAAGATATAGATATAGATTCTAATTAATTATTTCTTCTAAATTTAATGCCAGTTTATCTGGCATTTCAAAATATGGGAAATGCCCACATCCTTCAATAATTTTTACATTTTTAGAAATATCAATTTTTTGAATTAATTCAGATTCATCGTTGAATCTGGCTAATTTGTCTTTTTCACCAAAAATAAATTTAAACTTTTCTATATTGTTTATTTCATCAATATTAACTTTATAAGTTGAACAAGCTTTGAGGTCTTTAGAAAGAATTTCTTTATGGGTTTGATTAAAAATTTTCTTTAATGGGTAAAGCTTTATTTCTCTTTCAGGATCTGATTCAACCACTTTAGTTCCATATGGAGATTTTATGACACCCTTTGATCTTCCATAAAAACCTGAGCCTTGAACACCAAATCCGGCAGATTTAATTTCAACATCTGGTAGCTCACGAACACCATACTTCGTTAGAAATTCAGCAGCTTGATCAAGATTACCTTTTGCATATTCCAATAAAATCTCTCCAACTAAAAGAGGATAACTAGTATTCATTAAGATCGGATTAGTATTTTTATTAATTTTTGATAAATCTAGTGCAACAAGTCCACCCATACTATGTCCAACAATGAAAGGATTATCAATCTTTAATTCTTCTAGTGCCTCATTGCAAAATAATGAATATTCACAAATATTAGCCTCAACTGGTCCAGATGTGTAACCATGTCCTGGAAGATCAATTGATAATATATTGTATTTGTTAATTAGATTTGAAAAGTTAAATAACTTACCCATTCTATGATCCATTCCTGCACCAGGAATAAGAATAATTGATTGTTTAGAATCATCAAATTCATTGTGATTAAAGATATGAGCTTTATGATTCTTTAATTCGATAAACATTTTTTAAAATTGAATATATCAATAAACAGTTAATAAATAATAATGGAACTGAGAATATTACCATTATCCACTTAAAAGAATCGACCCCATTTAGATACATTAATAGGGTTGGTTGAACGACTAACAACAATGCAAATATTAATCTCAATGATTTAGATCCTGTCATACTTGATTTTTTCATTGAAGCAGACGCAAGTACATAAGATGCTGAGTCATATGTAGTGCATAAAAAAATAATTATAATAAATGCAAAAATAACCAATAAAGGAAAACCAAAATTTAGACTTAATATTGTATTTACTACCAGGTCAGCTCGAGAAAATATTTTATTTTCAATAATATTAGGCGCATTAATTATCTCTTGTTCAAAAAGTGATATTGATACATTTGATAATATAGTCATGCTTAAAATACAACCTAAGCTCCCAATCAATAACGCTCCAAATATTATCTCTCTAAGTGTTTTATTATTGGAAATATTGACAAGAAAAGTTCCAACCATTGGTGCCAATGCATACCACCATGCCCAGTAAAAAACTGACCAATCAAGGCTTATTTCAGTGCCAGTAGCTAAGCTCATCTGTATGTAATTATTAGCTAAAAAACCTAGTGTCTCAGATGAATTTTTTAAAATGTAATTAGTTGGACCTAAAAAAAGAACAATAAATAAAAACATTATTACTAAAGCCATATTAAGATTGCTTAATCTCTTAATACCATTTTGAACTCCCACATAAGCACTAGTTGCAAAAATGATGGAACAAAAAATGATTGTAAAAATATCTAATGTAAAAGTCCTTTCTATCATTAATATTTTTGAAATAACTGATGATATAAGTGGAAATGATAATCCCAAGCCAACTCCAGAACCACAAATGATTGCACCAATAAACAAAACATCTAGAACAAATCTAAATATTTTATTTTCAATTCCCAATATTCCTGAGAAAGTCAGACTGGAATCAGGTTTTACTGTTAATGCAAGTCCAAATGCAACAACAGGAAGACAATATATTGCCCATGCAGTAAAAGTCCAATGAAATATTGGATATGATCTTGAGTAAAGTAGGACTTCCTTGGAAGTTAAATTTGTATCATTTTTTAAAATATTGTAATAATCAATCCATTCAACAGTTGACCAATACAAAAGAGTAGCACCAATACCCGCAGCAAAAAGCATTGAACTCCAAGAGATCATTGAATAGGTAGGTTTATTTTTAATATTTAATTTTATTGACCCAAATTTTGATAAACCAAGAATTATTAAAAAGATTAGTAACAAGAAACTTCCATACATGAAAAATTCTTCAAACGTTATTGATAATAATTTATATGTTTCAGATAAAACTGAAGAACTAAACTCAGGATTTGCTAAAACAAAAATTGATAGCAATATTGATAATAAAATAGTTATACTAATTAAAGATTTATTCCAATTTGGATCAATTATTTTTAACATGTCAGAACTTAGTAGTACTCAATTTGCTTTTGATAATGCAGTAAGTCTATTCAAGGATAATAATCTAAAAGAGTCCATAGAACAACTTGAAGAAATTCTAAAAGTATATCCAAATAACTTTGAGTCTCTAGACTTGCTATCGACTGTATTTATTAAAGGTAATAATCCAAAAGAAGCTATTAAATATGTTAATAAATGTCTGCAATTGGACAAAAGCAATAAAAAACATCTTGAATTAAGGTATAAGATTTTGACATACCTAGGAGATCATACAAGTGCATTAAAGTCTCTAGAGAATTTACATAAACTGCATCCTGCTTTAAATACAGCTAGAATTTTATCTAATCATTATTTATCTCTAGATAATGAAGACAAATCAGATCAAATTATTCAAGATTTTCTTGAATCGGATAAAAATTATGCCGAACTTTATAAAGGTATTCGACACGTAAAGGCGGGTCGCTTTAAGCTTGCTGAAAAATCATACAAAAATGTACTTCTTAAAGATAAAAATAATATTGATGCTCTCCGATTGTTTGGTTTACTAGCATTTAAAAATAAAAATTATGTGATCGCAGAAAAATTATTTATAAAAGCGATAAAAATAGATCCATACTTTCATCTTGTTTGGGACAACCTAGCAAAGGTCTATAGGATTCAAAATAAATTGGAAAAAGCAAAGAAATCATTTAAAAACCTAATTAAATTAGATCCTAACAACATGGAGGCACTTGTTGCACTTGGAACAATTCATATTAAATTAGCTCAATATCAAGAAGGTATTGATGTTTATCAAAAAGCACTTGATTCTAATAATAAGAATCCTAGAGTTTATTTAAGTATGGGGCATGCTCTTAAAACTTTAGGTAAAAGAAAGGATTGTGAAGACGCTTATAAAAAAGCTATTAATTTATTTCCATTATCTGGTGAAGGTTATTGGAGCCTAGCAAATCTTAAGACCTATAAATTTTCATCTAAAGAAATATCGTTAATGGAAAAATCATTAAATAAAGATATTCAGGACCAAGAAAAAATTCAAATGTTATTTGCATTAGCAAAGGCATATGAAACGAAGAAAGATTATAAAAAATCATTTAGTTACTACAAGGACGGTAATTGGATGCAAAGAAAAATAGTTGAATATAATGCAAATGAAAATGCAGATTCTGTTGATTTGATAATAAATTTTTTCAATTCACATAAAGATACAATAGACTTTTATTCTGGGCATAAAAATAATCATCCTATATTTATACTAGGTCTACCACGAGCAGGCTCAACACTTTTGGAGCAAATATTATCTTCACATAGTCAAATAGAAGGAACTCAAGAACTTCATAATATTATGACTATTGGTAGAAAAATTAAAACTTTAAATGATTCTGAAAATTACCTTGATAACCTGCTTAAGCTTAGTAACAAGGAAATTAATTCTTATGGAAAAAACTATATTGATGAAACTTTATGGGCAAGAAACGAAAGGACTTTTTTTATAGACAAAATGCCAAATAACTTTCCTCACATCGGTTTAATTAAAATGATTTTGCCAAATGCTAAGATTATTGACGCTAGAAGAAATCCAATAGATGGATGCTTTAGTTGTTACAAGCAATATTTTGCAAAAGGACAACACTTTACATATGACCTAGACGATGTTGCAAGATACTATAAAGATTATTTAAAAATAATGAAATTTTGGAATAGTTATTTCCCTAGTGAGATTCATACAGTTTGTTATGAAAATGTCATTGAAAATCCAGAAAAAGAGGTTAGATCAATGTTGAAGTATCTTGATTTAGACTTTGAAGAATCATGTATGAGTTTTTATGAATCTTCTCGTCCTGTAAAAACTGCAAGTTCAGAACAAGTCAGACAACCAATATATAAGTCTGGCATGAATTATTGGAAAAATTATGAAGATGATTTGATTGTGTTAAAAGAACACTTTCCTGATTATGCAAAATAAATTTAATTATCCATTACTTGAGAGGGTGGATACAGAAATTGGTCGCCATTACTTAG
>ERZ802830.3418-NODE-3418-length-13511-cov-8.55663_pt1 | contig 13511 bp, 11 predicted proteins | sample MGYA00345654_ERZ802830 | MGnify/ENA primary metagenome ERZ802830 (study PRJEB30503, sample SAMEA104212375) | marine metagenome | biome: Westerlies Biome; feature: [SRF] surface water layer (ENVO:00010504) within the epipelagic zone...; material: water... | reverse complement strand
AAAATATCTTATAAGGGCAGAACATTTTTACCATTATGATAGCGTGCCAAGCTATTGAAAGTATTCAAGAAGATCGGCTTAATAATTTGCTCCCAAAATTAATGGCTAAGAACAATTTAGGCATTTGGGTTGTTAATAAAAGAGGGTATAACGAAGTCCCTATTATTATAGACCTTGTTGACTACTACTTGGCAAAAGGACATAAGAGTAATGCTAGAAGAACCAGGATTCTGGGGTGATAACGGCTTCAAATATATTCACGGCAGACAAACAGAATTTATCTTGGTTGGTGACAAGAAAAATTACCTTGGTAAGTGATTTAAACTCTTAAATAGAACAGATGACAGGTGCGCCTATGATGCCACTCACACAATACGTATTAGTTAATGCCACCAATTCACTAAACATAGCTTCACGTTCCTGTCCCAATTGCATATGTGCTTGTGCGCCTTCTGGTCCATTATAAATTTCTGTTAATCCATACAACACATTCCCTGTTTCTCCGCTACTTGGGTCTAAGGGGTTATTATATTCTGGGCTTCGCAAAACAGCATAACATAATACAACAGGCTCTTTATCTCCAGATAAATAGTGGGTTTCACGCATAAAAGCCTCATGCGTTTTTAAAAATTCTTCCATGCGTTGTGCAGCACCTCCAGGAACTACAAAAGCCACATGAAAACCTATACAGCCGTTTTTAATTGACATAATTATTTGATTTTAAGTTAGTTATTTAAATATAGGTTTTTTTAACAAAATATTAGTATGCTAAGCCTATCCAATATTTGTAGGTGGAATTATATTTGAAATCTTCAAAATCAATCAATCAAAAATCAATCAAAAATGAAATTATCCACAATCAAATCAACGAAATTTTTACTCATGGCTTTGGTGTTGTTAAATGTTATGAGTTGTAACACTGATGACGATGGCTCTAAAGCAGACAAAACACCTGTGACTGAGTATTACAATATGCAGGAGTTATTAAAATTGCATAACGGCAGTGAAAAATCGTGGCGTTTTACACAAATTATCTTGCCCGAGCGTTTTAAAGACTACGAAACAATTATGAAAAGTGCCTGTGTTTCTGATGACATCTTCACCTTCAGGGCTTTTAACCCGGGCGAGGTAAAACAAAACGTAGACATTACATTAGGAGAAACCCTTTGCTTTGACGAAATAAGCGACTCCGAAAGCTATGAGGCTACTTTGACCTACGATCCAGTAATTTATAATGGTGAAGGCAGCTTCGAAGTCCGCCTTCGCATAACCGATTCCAGGTATGATGAAGCCCAAAATTTTACCAGAACGTCATCTGTGTCATACCAACTAAAAGAACTCACAGAGGACCGAGCCATGTTTGCTATAGGCGATTATGTTGAGGACTATACATATGCATGGGTGTTTGAGGCAATATAATCTAAAGATTTTTCAAACATAAAACAGGTGGTATAAAAGACTATTTAGTTAAGTTGAGATAGTGTTACCGTGAAAAATATATCATACGGTAGCACTATTAAAAAACAACAGGGTTTACTGTAAACATTAAAAATTAGTTTAGATTTATTAAAGCAATCCTAAAACAAAACGCCATGGCAAACCACACAGAATTTGTAACCGTATTTTCTGGAAGCGAGATAGAAGTCCTTATGCTTAAAGGCCTTTTAGAAGGCCTAGATATAGAAGGCATTATCCAAAACGACTACCAGTCGGGTATAATTGCTGGTTTTGGAGGAGGTACCATAAGCACAGTGCGTTTAAAAATTCATGAAAGTGATCTGGAAAAAGCCCAAAGTATCATTACAGATTTTACTATCAACCGTTAGGGTTTTAGTGGTATACTAGCACATATTTAAATAATAACGCATTCATAAATTTACAACCAAAAAGAGTATTTTAAATTTTGAAAGCGTCCTAAACGTACCAAATGTCATAAAATGACACTTTTGTCACTTTTTGGTACTAAATGACACTTTTGTAATGTACGCCCTTTCCTACTTTAAGCCCACTTTCCCTGTACTGTTACCCCACTCTAGCCCCACCTAACCTCCACTTAGAGTCCACTTAGACCCCACTTTGGGTGTTGTAACGCTTATTTATGGTAGTTTATAATTATGTTTTGTAAAAAATGGTACATTCAATAGAGGCTCTATTTTGTAACTTACAAACAATAAAATACCATCTCATGAAATTGACTTTTAGCCATTTATTGCTTAGCTTAATTTTCTTTAATCCACTTCAACAGTCCATAGCCCAAAAGAAAACACCTAACCTGCTTATCATTCACACTGATGAGCATAACCTAAGAACCCTTGGAGCTTATCGCGAAACTTTACATAAAGCCCAGGCCGAAATGTGGGGTGAAGGGATTATTGTGGAAACGCCAAACATAGATCGTATTGCCCGTGAGGGTGCGCTGTGTAAAAATTGGTATGCCACATCACCAGTATGCACGCCTTCAAGAGCCTCAATGATGACTGGGCTGTACCCCATAGCCACCAATGCTTATATCAATGACCGACCACTAGGTGAAGAGGTTGTTACTTTTGGCCAAATTTTAAAAGCCCATGGCTATGCCACATCCTATGTGGGTAAATGGCACTTAGACGGCGAAGATAAACCGGGGTTTGCTCCTAAAAACAATTTTGGATTTGACCACAATCGTTATATGATTAACCGAGGTCACTGGAAAATTTTAAAAGAAGACAAAAACGGCGTTATCATCGATCAAAAATTGGCCAAATGGGGGGGCGGGGTGTTTAATCAAGAGCGTGCCAATAAAGAAAATTTTACTACTGATTTTCTGGTAACACGGGCATTAAATATCCTGGAAGAGGATAAAAACAACCCTTTTTGTTTAATGCTTTCTATACCCGATCCGCATGGCCCCGACCAAGTTCGTGCACCTTATAATACCATGTATACTCACTTTAAATTTAAAGAACCCAGAACCATGCAAACTCCCGAAGGTCTAAAAGATCCGCTTTGGGTAAATAAAAAGGGTAAAAAAAATACAGCTAAAAGTATCAAACAGCACAACATGGCACAATATTATGGTATGGTAAAATGTATTGATGACAATGTGGGGCGTCTACTTAATTTTTTAGATCAAAATAACCTCACCCATGACACTATTGTGGTGTTTACCTCAGACCACGGCGATTTATTGGGTGAGCATGGTAAAATCAATAAAGGACTGCCTTATGAAACCTCAGCCAGAGTGGCGTTTATGTTACGATATCCCAATAAGGTAAAAGCGGGGAAACATATAGAAAAAGCCTATACCATGGCCGATTTTACCCCTACAATTTTAGGATTAATGGGAATTAAAACAACCACAAAATTCCAAGGCATAAATGCTGCCAAAGATTTTAAGAGTTCTCAAAGGCAATTAATAAATACACGAACCGTATACCTAACCAATGCAAACAAACGTTGGGTTGCTGCAGTGAACAATCAGTACAAATTGGTAATGTCACCATTAGACAAACCCTGGCTGTTCGATCTTAAAAAAGACCCCGATGAGTTGATTAACTTCTACAACAATCCCAATTATGTAAACATTGCTAAAACATTAAAAAAAGAACTCTACTTTCAAATGGAGCGGTATAACGAACCTCTTAAAAAATCAAAATTATTAACAAAATAATTTTCCTGGTATTAGGTTTTAAATTGAACAAATTCTTTGTTATATTCATAACGAACTAATTTTCAATTATTTACCATGAAATTATTCCTCTCTAAAAAACATCTTCATTTAACATTTTTAATATGTCTTGTGTGTAATTTTTCTGAAGCTCAGAATACATTTATCATCGAACATTTTGATTATCCTAAAAATGTTGTTTTAAAAGGAAACCGTGGGTGGCATCATTATAACGGATCTAATGAGCCCATTTTTGTAACCAATGAGGGTTTAAGTTGGTCTGAAAGTAATTACATAGGGAGTGGTATAGGAAATGCAGCCATTCTTAATAAAAATGGAAAAGATTATAACAAGTCCTTTTCTAGGTTTGTTACCTCAGGAAGTGTATATGCTTCATTCTTAATTAAAATTAATGCTATTACAGAAGGCTATTTCTTTCATTTTGCAGAATATACTCCAAAATTTTCAGGACCAGACTATAGTCAAGTAGAAGGAACACATCGGGCGAGAACATTTGTTTCGAATGGCTCAACTCCTGAAACATTTAAATTAGGGCTCACTTTTAATGTTAATGGTGTAGTTGATTTTTCTGAAGATTTAAATCTTGGCGAAACCTATCTGGTTGTCGTAAAATACAACATTATCGAGGGCACTAAAAATGACGAGGTTAGTCTTTTTGTGTTTGAAGATGGCGATGATATTTCAATAGAGCCAGAAATTCCAACTATTGGACCCATAGTAAAAAAAACAGGCGCATGGATAAACAGTTCAGACTTGTCTTCTGTTGAATGTATTGGGCTTCGTCAACTTTCTAATAATCAAAATCTTACTATTGATGGGATATATGTTCAAGACCAATGGAACTTAATACCACCAAGCATTTCAGAGATAAATAATCCAACAGGTGTTTGGGCATTACGCTATATTGGTAATGGGCCAACTAAAGGGGATGTCTCTTGGTATAGTAACGTTATTAATCCTACTGAACAACCTTGCATGGCAGATGATGAATTTCATTTTAGTGCAGATGGGACATATAGAAATGCTTTGGGGTATGAAACTTGGGTAGAGCAATGGCAGGGTGTTGAGGAGAATGGTTGTAATTCTCCTATTTATCCACATGATGGACGAAATATTGGTAGCTGGCATAATAATGAAAATGGCACGATTACAATTACAGGTATAGGAAATTACTTGGGCCTTGCAAAAGTTATAAATGATGGTGAATTAACAAACCCTTATAATGCCCCAACAAGCATTACTTATGATTTTGAAATTATTGGTGATACTATGGAAGTAGGTATTCCTATCGTAACAAATGATGGTGTTCCTGGTTATTGGCACTTTGAGTTTGAAAATATTACGCCAGAACCTATTGAAACAAATCCTGAGGGTGATTGGAAAATGACTTATATGGGCGTTGGTCCTAGTAAGGGTAATGTCTCTCAATACAGTACTGTAATTAATGAAAACAATCGCCCTTGTTTAGCCGATGATATATATTCATTTAATCAAGACGGATCTTTTACAAATAACTTAGGAAATCAAACTTGGTTAGAAACTTGGCAAGGGGCCTCGGAAGATGGTTGCGGTTCACCTGTCGCTCCTCATGATGGAAATAATGTAGGTTATTGGTCAGATAATAAAAATGGTACCATAACTATTGCTGGAAGAGGAAATTTTCTGGGATTAGCTAAAGTAAATAACACCTATGAATTAGATGGCATGCCGTATCCTGGTCTAAACCCTCAACCTGCCTATGACATTACCTATGAAGTATCAATTAATAATAATATTTTAACAGCAGATATAAAAACCCTAAACAGGGCATTACAAGTTAATTATTGGCACTTTCAATTTTCACGCTTTGGAGCTGCCTCTGGCAATTCAGTAAACAATAATAAATTAAAAGTTTATCCTAATCCCACAAAAGATGCTTTATGGATTTCAAACTTTAAATCTGGATCTGTAGTAACTGTGCGGAATATCAACGGAATTGAGGTATTGAGACAAATTGCTAATGAAGATTTTATTTCTGTATCCTCTCTAAAAAAGGGTGTTTATTTTATTGAGGTACTTTTTGAAAACGAAATATCTATAAATAAATTTATAAAAAACTAATGAGAAAATTACTTCTACTCTCTGTAATATTTTTGTTAAACTGTTCATCTGGCAGCGACTTTTCTGATCCAATCGTAAAATTTCAACAATCTTTAGTTGATACCGGAACTACAGGGTCAAATGTTTTTAAGTTATATAAAGATGGTGAAATTATCTATGATAAAATTATAAACTCTAATGCAAGGGGGGATAAGAATATTGATGAAAATACAATTTTTGCCATTCACTCCATGACTAAAACAGTTACTACTGTAGCAACAATGATTTTACACGAAAAAGAGCTTTTTAACTTAGAGGATCCACTTCACAAATATCTTCCAGAATTTGAAAACATAAATTGTAAAGGGGCTGCTGGAATATATCCCTGCAAAAACACAATAAAAATAATTGATCTTTTAACGCATAGGTCTGGATACGTCTATTATCTTGAAAATGGAGAAAATTGGCTTACAGGAACCCATAAAAGCCTATACCCAGCATATGTTAATACCTCGCGATTTAATAACCTTGATGAATTTTCTAAAGCAGTTGCTCAACAACCCCTAGAATTTGAGCCAGGAACAATGTATGCTTATGGCTTAAATCAGGCCATTTTAGGTAGATTAATTGAAGTTATTTCAGGACAAAGTTTCTATGATTTTCTTAAAGATAATATTTTTGACAAGTTGGGAATGAATGAAACTAAATTTTATCTTTTAGATAATGAAAGGCCAAGACTTCAACCTTTAAGAGTTAATATTAAACCTAATTCGGTTTTCAATCAAACAGAATATAATTTAGATGGTTATACTGCAGCTTTAGATGGTAATTCATACTCATACAATAATAAAGCTCATTTTGGTGGCGAAGGCCTTGTTTCAACAATGAGCGATTTTTCAAAGTTTTGCGAGATGTTAGTAAATGATGGTGTTTATAAGAATGAAAGAATTTTATCAAGTGAAAGTATTGCTATTATGACAGCTAAATACACCAATGGCTATCCTGACCCAAATGAGCCTGGAGTTTTCCCAGATTTGGCTGGATATTATATTGGATTTACATTTTCTGTACTTGAAAATCAAGAAGTAGATGGCACCGGAGCGGGATTGGGATCCTATGGTTGGAGTGGGTATCACAATACTCATTTTTGGATTGATCCTGTAAATAAAATCTATGGTCTCTTCATGTCAAGAGCTATCGAATTTGATTTTTCAATCCCTGCAGGATTAAAAAAAGCATCTTATTCTTGGATTAAAACACAATAAATAAAAACTCTCAGTTTTCGCTTAATTGAACTTCGCTTTTATTAAAGTTAAAGAAAAAGATTAAAGCCCAATACCTATATTAACTATAAAGAGCTAATAATTTATTTTTTTGCTAAGTTTAAGGATAATCTGTGTTGACATAATTTTAGCCCGAATTTCTTCGCATCAAAATCAATGAATATCAAATAAATTAATATAAATTATAACAAAAAAAAACCGACACTAAAGGCAGTGCCGGTTTTATTATTCCACTTGAGTGAAAATTATAAAATGCGTTCTAGTTAATTGAAGGTATATCTTAATCCAATTTGAGCTTGCCATCTTGAAGATTGCAGACCAAAATCATCAACCTCTTCTAGATTTAGTCCTGTCGGATTACCATTACTATCATAAGTTAACACACTATCCACGAAGCTAAATACTGGAGTACTATTCGAAGTAGATACAGTCTGTAGTGGTTGAACTCTGCTTCGAATAAAGTTTCTAACTCCCCAATCTTTATTTAAAAGGTTTGTAAAGTTAAAAATATCAAAAGACAGTTGTAATGTGTTTTTATTTTTTCCAGATTTAATATAGATGTCTTGTAAGAGCTTTAAATCGATTACATGATTCCATGGGCCTCGAGATCCATTGCGTTCTGCATAGTCTCCTCTACGATCTCTCAAATAATCATCATTTTCAATCAAGTAATTAAGCCTTTCCCACTGTTGAGCCTGTTCAGCAGCATCTCCTGTAAAATTGATTTCACTAGCATTTGCAGGAACATAAATTAAGGCATTATCACGAGAATCATCGTTCAATAAATCACGTCCTTCTCTGTATGTGAAACTGTAAGGTCCTGACTGAGCTCCTTCATAGAAAAGACCAATAGTGGTCTTACCTCCAAACTCGCCTCCGTATGCAATCTCATAAGACACGTTACCAGAAATACGACTCCCTAAAGCAAAATCAGAACGCGATGTTGGTAAGTTAGAATTCTTTCCGTTTACAGTTATGCTATTTCTCCATTGAGAACTGTTTTGAGAAGAAGTGCCATCAAATATTTTGTTAGACTCACCATATGCATATGAAATCTGACCTTGGAAACCATTTTCAAATGGCTTTCTTAATGTAAATGATGCATTTGTTGCATTACCCTCACTGGTATTTGATAATAAAATAATACGACCATAAGTGTCATCTATTTCAGCCCTTCTGTCATAGTAAGGACGATTATCTGCTCCTAAATAATTCCCTACAGCATCTCCAACGTTCAAGTTTTCATAATATACATCTTGTAATACATCTGTATAAGAAAAATCTACAGAAGCAATAAGACCCCAAAATGGAAGTTTTTGATCAATAGCAATATTATATTTTGCTACTTGGGGTAATTTAAAATCACTTGAAATTAAATCAATATTACCTCCTAAACCACCTGACCCTGGAGCAGGATCTTCAAATTGACTATTGACATCTGCAACAAATGGCTGTCCGAATTCAAAATTAAAGCCTCCAGTTACACCATTATTATTATAAGTTCCTCCAGGCCAAACTAATGGTAATCTAGATGTAAAAACTCCTAACCCACCACGTACTTGTGTAGTATTATTGTTAAACACATCCAAATTAAATCCTAAACGAGGTGCAAGCATAGCAGTACCACTTAAACCTTGGCCTACACGTGCGCCTTGTAGATCTTTCCCGGCTGCCTCTAATAAAGGAACAGTTCTTGTATTGAAATCTTGATTTGATGGTCCATCTTCAAAATAAGGTAAGTCTACACGAATACCACCTGTTACTTTAAAATTATCAGTAACTTGGACTTCATCCTGAACATAGAATCCTGCTTGAAAAGTTTTGAAATCTGCAGATCCTGCTGAATCATCTCCAACAATACCATTGCCTACTAATGAATATCCATGTTGGTATACATCAGCATTTTGACCGGTTAAAAATTGATTTAAACCAGAGGAAGTTAAATTACCATTATTATCAAATTGGTCTTCAAATGTATAATCTCCAAAGTTAAAGGCAAAAAATAAGTTTTTTGCAGATGCCCACTCTAAGTTAGTACCTAATGTTACTGCATGTCTTCCAGAGAAAATCTCAAAGTTATTATTAATTGTAAAAACATCTTGGTTTAATAAGTTCGCTGTGGAGAATGGTTCAGCACCAAAAGAAATTGTTCCAGCTCCATCTTGGATATCTACAGTTGGAAATGGACTACCATAAGGATCACGATCATCACGAACGGCAGTATAACCTAATTTAAGATTATTTGCATATTTTGGCCCTAGATTAGCACTCCATTCAAATGCTCCTGAATATGTGCTTGTTTCAAAATACTCAGATCCATTAATAAATCCAATATTTCTGTTTCCTGAATTACGAGCTTCAAGATTTTCAGCTTGTACTACTCCTAATCTAAGATACAGCTTATGATTTTGCCCTGCATTTAAGTCAAAACGCAGGTTTAATTTATCACTATCTAATGTTCTTGTATTATTATCAAAAATTCCTGGATTATATCCATAATTTGATTGTAGGAAACTTGATAAATTATTGATGTCTTGTATTGAAGAATCTCCCGTATAATTACTAAAATTAAAAGGTTGTGGCGTTTCATCTTCTTGGCGTTCATAATTTGCGAAAAAGAATAGTTTATCCTTAATAATTGGACCACCAATACGTACCCCATAAGTCAATGCAGTAAACTCGTCTAATTTTTCACGACTATCTCCATCGTTAACTAAATCTACAGGGGTTTTCCCTGCTAAACTTTCATTTCTGTAAAACCCATATGCCGATCCTTCCCAGATATTAGAACCAGATCGTGTTACAGCATTAATAGAACCTCCTGTAAATCCTGACTGACGAACATCAAAAGGAGCTAAATTAATTTGGAAAGATTCGATAGCATCAACCGAGAAAGGGTTAACTCCAGTTTGCCCTCCGTTTGTTCCTGAACCTGCAAGTCCAAATACATCATTATTCACTGCACCGTCAATATAGATACTATTGTAGCGGTTATTTTGACCACCAAGTGATATTGAAAAACCGTCGTTCCCTTCTGTAATCTGTGCAGATGGTGTTACACGAGCAAAATCTGCAACAGATCTGGATACTGTTGGCAGTGTATTAATATCTCTTTCAGAAATTGAAGTTTCTGTTCCAGTTTTATTACTATTAAATATACCGTTATTAGTTGCAGAAATTACAATTTCGTCAAGTGCACTTGCTGTCTCTGCCATTTTAGTGCTTATTCGTTTTGATTCCCCTAATGAAATTAAAATACCCTCTTGTTTATAATCTTCAAAGCCTACGTAGGATATCATCAAGGTGTAAGGCCCACCGGATTTCATGTTTGTAATACGGTAAAAACCGTCAAAATCTGCAACAGCTCCGTAGACAGATCCTGTTGGAATGTGAGTAGCTACTATGTTAGCTCCAGATAATGGACTATCATTGTTATCAAGTACCCTTCCATTAATTGACCCTGTGGTTACACCTTGAGCAAATGACATGGACGTCAGAAACAAAAGTGTACACAGAAATAAAAAGTTAAATTTTTTCATAATTAATTTATTGTTTTTTAGCAAAACAAAAATAAATAAAGATGTTTTTAACCATCATTAGCAAAACGTTAATTAATTATCACTTTTATATCATACGTAAATGAAACTTCGAATTGAATAACTGATTTTTTTCCATAAAACATTAAATTCTTCTGCTAATTCAACCATATATCAAATCTCACTTCACACAGTCCCATTTAGATTTAAAAATTAGTGACATGCCTAATCAAAATTATCAGCAAAACATTTAATTTGGCTATAGAAGCATTAGAAATCTGATAGTGTGCTATCTTTAGCATAAAACTACAACATGCCACTTTTAAAAAAAGTAGGATTACTTACAGCACCATTACTATTTTTCATAGTTGTAAACCTTCCTAATTGTCTGGTTTCCCAAACTGCCGATGCGGTTATTGCGGTGGCCCTTTGGATGATAATGTGGTGGATAACCGAAGCCGTGCATATTGCCGTGACAGCGCTTTTGCCTCTTATTTTATTTCCCTTACTGGGTGTTATGAACGCCAGTGATGTAGGAGCCAATTATGGTAGCCCCATCATCTTTTTGTTTTTTGGGGGCTTTGTATTGGCACTTGCATTAGAAAAGGTTAATCTCCATAAACGCATTGCCTTGACCATTATAAAATTTACAGGAACCACCCCCAATAAAGTGGTCTTAGGGTTCATGATTGCGACCGCTTTTCTTAGTATGTGGATTAGTAATACTGCCAGTACCGTGGTGATGTTGCCCATTGCCATTTCTGTTATTAGCCTATTTATTAAGGACACCGATGGTTTTACCAAAGGGGATAAAAATTTTGCCTTAAGCGTGATGCTGGGTATTGCTTTCTCTGCCAATGCAGGCGGTATAGCCACAGTTATTGGAACGCCACCAAATTCCGTATTAATTGGTTTATTAGAAAACGAATACCACATAGAAATTTCATTTTTAAAATGGATGACCATGGGACTTCCTTTTTCAATGCTCATGGTAACATTATGTTACCTAGTTCTTGTAAAATGGATGTTCCCTTGTAAGCACACTAAATTTGAGGCATCGTCTCATGTGATCTCGGACGAATTAAAAAAACTAGGAAAGCTTTCTATACAAGAACGAAGAGTACTTACCATTTTTGGGGTGACCATAAGCTTATGGATTTGCAGAACCTTAATTAACCAAATGGTTCCCACATTAAAACTTTCAGATACCATAATTAGTTTAATAGGTGCTATGGCGTTGTTTGCAATACCTATGAACTTTAAAAAAGGCACTTTTATTTTAAATTGGAATGATACTTCAAAACTGGCCTGGGGGATTTTACTTTTATTTGGTGGCGGATTAGCACTGGCAAAAGGAATGGCCTCAAGTGGCTTGGTAGGCATTATAACACAAGCCATTGAAAACGGTGGCTACACCCCTTTAATTATAATTACACTGCTTATTATACTTATGTTATTCATGACAGAGCTTATGAGTAATGTAGCGTTAGTAGCCGTATTAGTCCCAGTTGTTGCAGGTATTGCCATGGGGTTAAACATTCCTATTATAAATGTATTAATTCCAGTTACCATGGCCTCCAGCTGTGCTTTTATGTTACCCATGGCTACGCCGCCCAATGCCATAGTGTTTGCCAGTGGGTATGTTAAAGTAAAGCAAATGGTTAAAGCAGGGATAATACTCAACCTTCTTGCCGTAGTATTATTAGTGCTGTATTATGTATTTGTAATTCCTTACGTTTTTTAAATCGCATTAACAATTACTAACACTAAATACTACTCCATTAATTTACCCAAAAACACCTGTGCTTTTCCTTTAAATGGATTGCCACTGGCTCTGCGGTTGGAAACCACTTGACCGGTATGCCAAATAGCATCAGAAATTGGGCCATTAATAGCATTCCAAAAGGGGAAAGTCATGGTTTGCCCATTGTAATTAATTTTTACAGACAATTCAGAAATAGAAGAACCATTCATTAACAAGTCATGTATTTTTTTTAGATTCATTAATGTTCCAGATCTACAGGCCTCAAAAGTTAAATTGTAATGCGTTCCAGTGGGATATTCTTTGCCCTCAAAGGTGTAAATTACCATTTCAGTTAATCCGTAAATATGCTCTAAGAGATCCATGGTAGAGCGGCTATCACTACTGGGCTTATAGGCCAAATCTTCAGCTCTAAGACTATCGGTACCCCAATAGTAACGAAAACCAAGTCCCTCAATCATTCTGGCAACAGTGGTTTCGGCTGTAAAATCCACAGAATAGAGACCAATTTCTGCAAAAGGTAATGAGTCTTGTTGTGCAAAAGAGACACTAAAACTCAGTAGAAATAAAAAGACTGTTTTTTTCATTTTTTAAGTGTATTTGGTTGGTAATTATTTAAGAGAATGAATTGTAAATTAATCTATACGATGTGATGCTTTTTTGTTAAAATAAATAAAGACAGATAAAACAATAATTATTGCTATTGTTGCGAATACAAAAAATTTGAACCAATCTGGTATTTCATAAATGCCGGTTATTTTTCCAATAATTCTAAAGAGTAAGCTCAAAGCCCATATCACTCCCAAATAGTCTCTAATTAATTTTAATTTATCCACGAAATAAATATATCGAAAATTGTTTGGCTTATAAACTTGATGTATTAAGAAATTTCTTTTTAAGCCATTCTTTATTATCTTCATAACTCATTAACCAACAATTATTTACAATGAAAAATTTAGTTTTCTTTTTTGCCCTTTTATGTAGTACAAGTTTAGTAGCGCAGTTTAGTTTCAATGAAAATGGCACAGGAATTCAATCATCAAATAGTATAGCAAGTGGGGATTATTCAATTTCTTTAGGAGTGCAAACAGAAGCAATTGGCGATATTGCAACTGCTATGGGTGCAATTACAACTGCGAGTGGAACTAATTCAACGGCTATGGGTTACGATACTAATGCAAGTG
>ERZ802830.3417-NODE-3417-length-13512-cov-17.699_pt1 | contig 13512 bp, 14 predicted proteins | sample MGYA00345654_ERZ802830 | MGnify/ENA primary metagenome ERZ802830 (study PRJEB30503, sample SAMEA104212375) | marine metagenome | biome: Westerlies Biome; feature: [SRF] surface water layer (ENVO:00010504) within the epipelagic zone...; material: water... | reverse complement strand
CTGGAGTTTTTGGAGCTGACATGAAGATTAAACTTCTTAATGATGGACCAGTAACGATAATAATCGATACAAAAAATAAAGAATAGATTACATTATTATTACTTCTTCTTCAAGTCCTATTTTAAAATTATCATAAATAGTTTCCTTAATGTTTAAAGAAAAATTTAGCAATTCTTTTCCAGTTGCATTTCCATAATTGATTATAACCAAAGGTTGATTCTTATAAACACCTACATTTTTATCTTTCTTGTTTTTGAATCCAGATTGATCAATTAGCCATGCAGCTGAAATTTTATAATTATTATCATCAATTTTATGTGCTGGAGTATTTGGAAATTTATCTAATAGAGATTTATATTTAGATCTGTTAACTACAGGGTTTTTAAAAAAACTTCCACAGTTGCCAAAAAAATTAGGGTCTGGAAGTTTTGAGGATCTAATTTTTATTACCTCATCTGATATTTGTTTGACTGATAATTTAGTGTTTTGAAGATTAATTTTTAAATCATTATAATCTATATTAAAGTTATGTTTAGATTTAGTTAAAATAAGTTTAACTGAGGTAATCACAGTTTTATTTTTAAGTGTAGATTTAAAAATTGAAGTTCTATAACCAAATTGACATTCCTTTTTTTTAAATTCAAATTCAATCAAAGAATCTAGCATTACTCCTTTGCAACTATAAAATACATCTTTTAATTCTGAACCATAAGCTCCTATATTTTGAATTGGTGCAGCTCCGACGTTTCCAGGAATTAATGATAAATTTTCAACGCCACCTAGATCATTTTGAACTGCCCAAAGCACAAAATTATTCCAATTTTCACCAGAAAATACTTCTACCAACGCACTTCTTTGGTCTTCTTCTACTATTCTTATACCTTTATTATTTAGCTTAATAATCGCACCATTATATGACTTTGTAAAAAGTATATTACTTCCAGCACCTAAAATGAGAATCTCATGTTTTTTTTTTGATAAAATTTCATACAAATCGCTTAATTTGTCTACTTGATATATGTAGTCAGCCTTTTCATCAACATTGAATGTATTAAATTCTTTTAAAGAAGCATTTTTATAAAGTTTCATTAATTAACTAATATATTCTTTGAGACCTAAATGAATAATATTCACTGCACGCTTAAGTTTATCAGATGAAAGTACAAATGCAATTCTAATTTCATCATTTCCATTATTTGAACTGTAAAATCCAGATGCAGGAGCAACCATTACACTCTCGTTATTAATTGAGAAATCAGTTAGTAAAAATTTTGCAAACTCTTCTGCATTATCAACTGGTAATTTAATTATTGAGTAAAATGCACCCATAGGATCTGAATAACTAATATTTTCAATTTTTGTTAGTTCACTAATTAACACATTTCTTCTAATCGAATATTCTTCAATTACATCATTAATATAATTTTCACTTGAGTTTAGAGCATTATTTGCTGCAATTAAAGCAAGAGTAGGAGGAGATAGCCTTGTAAGGGCAAACTTCAAGCAAGTTTGAATAAAACTTGAGTTTTTAGATACAATAAACCCTATTCTTGCTCCACATAGACTGTACCTTTTAGATGTAGAGTCAATAAGAATTGCATTATCAAAAAACCTTTCATCTTCAAGAATTGAATAGTGTTTAATATCTGTATAAATAAATTCTCGGTATACCTCATCAACAACAATAAATAAATCATGCTTCTTAGCAAGATTAGCAATATCTATAATCTCATCTTTCGAGTAAACATATCCAGTAGGGTTACATGGATTACAAATAATTAATGCTTTAGTTTTTATGTTTATCTTATTTTCAAAGTCTTCTAAAGGTGGGAGTGAAAAATTATCTTCAATTTTTGAAGTAACGGGAATAACTTTTACATCTGATGCTTGAGCAAATCCGTTATAGTTTGCATAAAAAGGTTCAGGTATAATTACTTCATCTCCTGGATCACATATAGAATTCATAGTGAAAGATAATGCTTCACTAGCTCCAACAGTAGTTATTATATCATCAGGTACTATATTAATTTTATGTTTAGAATAATAATTACACAAATTATTTCTAAACTCAAATGATCCTTGGGAGTACTCGTACTTTAATAAATCTAGATCAATGTTTTTTATAGCATCAATTGATTCAATGGGTGATTTGATATCAGGTTGACCTATATTCAAATGAAGAATATCAATACCATTTTTCTTAGCATTATCCGCAAATGGCACCAATTTTCTTATTGGAGATGGGGGTATATTATTTCCCTTTTTTGAGATTGTTGGCATTTATTTAACTTAATTTTGTAAATATACTTCAAGGTATGTTATTTTTGTTTTAGATTAAAATATTTATGAATTGATGGAAATTCCTCCAAAGTATAACCATATTGAAACTGAAAAAAAATGGTATTCATTTTGGATGGATAATAACCTTTTTAAATCGGTCCCAAACGATAAGGAACCCTTTACTATTGTAATACCACCTCCAAATGTAACGGGTTTGCTTCATATGGGGCACATGTTAAATAATACCATACAAGACATTTTAGTTAGAAGGGCACGTATGCAAGGTAAAAATGCTTGTTGGGTTCCAGGGACTGATCATGCCTCAATTGCAACTGAAGCAAAAGTTGTTGAAAATCTTAAAGAAATGGGAATTAATAAGTCTGATATTTCTAGAGATGAATTCCTTGATCATGCTTGGGATTGGACCGAGAAATATGGTGGTGGGATTTTGGATCAGTTAAAAAAATTAGGATGTTCATGTGATTGGGATCGAACAAAGTTTACTCTTGATGATGATATGTACGAATCTGTTATTCAAGCCTTTGAAATTTTACATGATAAAGGTTTAATTTATAGAGGTTATAGAATGATAAACTGGGATCCTGAAGCTAAGACAACAGTTTCAGATGAAGAGGTTAATTATGTTGAAGAAAATTCAAGCTTATATTATCTCAAATATTTGATTGAAGATTCTGATATTGAACTTCAAATAGCAACTACAAGGCCTGAAACTATTTTTGGTGATACTGCCATATGTGTTAATCCAAAAGATGATAGATATAAAACACTCGTTGGTAAAAATGCTGTTGTTCCAATATGTGGAAGAAAAGTACCTATTATATCTGATTCTTATGTTGATATTGAATTTGGAACAGGTTGTTTAAAAGTTACTCCTGCACATGATATAAATGACTATAATCTTGGGATTAAACACAATCTAGATACTATTGATATATTTGATGAAAATGCAATATTAAATAATCATGGCCTTCACTACGAAGGTAAAGATAGATTTGAGGTAAGAGAGGAAATTGAAAATGAATTAAATAAAAGTAACCTTTTAATAAAAAAGGAGAATTATATTCATAATGTTGGAAGGTCAGAAAGAACTAATGCAGTAATTGAACCAAGACTTTCAAAGCAATGGTTTCTTAAAATGGAAGATCTTACTGTTCCGGCAATTAAAAATGTTTTGGAAAATGAAAATATTAAATTTTTTCCCAGCAAATTTAAATCTACATATAAATACTGGTTAGAAAATATCAAAGATTGGAATATCTCAAGGCAATTATCTTGGGGTCATCAGATTCCTGTTTTCTATTATGGTGATAATGATGATTATATAGTTGCAAAAAACATGAAAGAAGCATTATTGAAACTAAATAATGATTCGAGATACCAATATAATGAAGATGATTTAGCTCAAGATAACGATGTTTTAGACACCTGGTTTTCTTCTTGGTTATGGCCAATTTCTGTTTTTGACGGAATTAGAAATCCTAATAATAAAGAAATTAATTATTATTACCCTACACAAGATTTAGTCACTGGTCCAGATATAATATTCTTTTGGGTAGCTAGGATGATTATTTCAGGATATGAGTTTAGAGACGAAAAACCATTTTCTAATGTATACTTTACTGGAATTGTAAGAGACAAACTAAGAAGAAAAATGTCAAAGCAACTTGGAAATTCTCCAGATGCAATCAAACTTATTGAAGAGTTTGGGGCTGATTCTGTTAGGGTGGGTTTGATGTTAAGTTCAGCTGCTGGAAATGATTTATTATTTGATGAATCATTGTGTCAACAAGGTAAAAACTTTACAAATAAATTATGGAATGCTCATAGACTTATAAATGGTTGGGAATCTGATGATAAAAAATCACAACCAATGGTTAATAAGTTATCAATCAATTGGTACAATAATAAGTTTAACAATACACTTGAATTAATAAATAAAAACTTTAATAATTATAGAATTTCTGATGTTTTGATGTCTTCATATAGACTAATATGGGATGATTTTTGTTCATGGTTACTTGAAGTATTGAAACCTAATTTTGGCGAAAAAATTGATAAAAAGTCAAAAGATGAACTTGTAGTCTTATTTGAGAAAAATTTAAAAATTCTTCATCCTTTTATGCCATTTTTAACTGAGGAAATTTATCATAATTTACCTATAATTGACACTTCTAATCCGCTGACAACTTCCAACTGGCCTAATAAAGAAAAATATGATCTAACAATTATAAGTGAATTTGAGGTTACTAAAGAAATAATTTCACAAATTAGAAATTATAGAAAAGAAAAAAATATTTCTTTTAAGACGTCTCTTGATTTATATTATTTGCCAAATAAAAAACAATTAAATAATATTGAAATAATTAAAAAGATAGGTTCTATAACTAATCTTGAGGAATCCTCAAAAGAAAAGTTCAACATGGTTAACTCATTCATGATTAAAAGTTATGAATTTTTTATTCCACTAAACGATGGGTTTGATAAAGCTGCTGAGATTGATAAGTTAAAAAAAGAATTAGGTTATAATAAAGGTTTCTTAAAATCTGTAGAAAATAAATTAAAAAATGAAAGCTTTGTTAAAAATGCACCAGAGGCAGTTGTTAATATTGAAAAACAAAAAATTATTGATGTTAAACAAAAGATTGAGTCTCTCAAAAAATCAATCTCTGAATTAAATTGATTAAACAATTTTAGTTATTCCTCCTTTAACTTTTTGACCAATTTTTACTTTAATCTTGCTATCCGAAGGTAAGAAGAGGTCTACTCTAGATCCAAATTTTATAAATCCGGAATCTTCTCCTTGTTGTATAATTTTATTAGGTTTTGCATAGTTAACAATTCTTCTAGCAATTGCACCTGCTATTTGTCTATACATAACTTTTCCAAACTTTTTATTATCAATTACAACAGTAGTCCTTTCATTTTTATCAGATGACTTTGGGTGCCATGCTACAAAATATTTTCCTTTATGATATTTACTAAATATAATTTTACCAGACACAGGATATCTATTAACATGAATATCCAAGGGAGATAAAAAAATAGATACTTTTTTTCTTTTATCATTAAAAAATTCTGTTTCATTAACTTCTTCAATTATAATGATTTTACCATCAGCTGGACTTAAAATTGAATCGGGATTCAATGTTATATTTCTTTTAGGATTTCTAAAAAACCAAAGAATAAATACAAAAAGAATTAGTGATAGAATTTGTAAAAATGATTTTAAAGATGATGAATCATTGAGTAATACCTCTAGCACTAAAACATCGATTGTTACTACTACAAAAAATAATATTATTAAATTAAACCCTTCCTTATGAAACATTATATAATTGTTATTAATAAAGATATATAAGAAACACCCATTGCACTATCGAGTCTATCAAAGACACCCCCATGACCAGGTAAAATACTACCACTGTCTTTGACTCTAGCCATTCTTTTAATTTTAGATTGAAAAATATCACCAAATAACCCAAAAACAGGAATTAAAATACCTAAGGACAAAGTTTTCCAAAAAGGATAAATTTCTTGGATATATGTAAATGAAATTACACTAAATACTATTGAACATAAAAAACCACCAATAAAGCCCTCCCAAGATTTATTAGGAGATACTTTAATTTCCATTTTATTTTTTCCAAAATAAGATCCAAAAAAATAAGACATTGTATCACTTATCCATATCAAAATAAATATTAATAAAATTGGAAACGGACTGTATGATTCAGAATAATAAAAAGGAATTAGAGTTAATATTGCCATTGAAAAAAAAACATAAATCTGGGGTAATGGATATTTATATTTAGGATTTTCTAATTTGATTTTTTTCCACAGTTCATTAGATTCATAACCAGCTAAAATTGCTAAAATGATGAATATAATCAAATAGCTTTTACTACTATAAATTATTGATCCAGTAATAAGAGAAATATAGATGATTCCTGTAATTAATCTTGGTATAAAATTAATCATCGCTTAATATTAGATATATATCTTTAGCACTATTTCCATATGTTAAAAAATTATCTTCATTAAGTTTATTTTTTACATTAATCGTTGTGATGTTAGATGGAAAGTTAGTTTTATATTTACGTTTTAGCTCAGTCATACCATCGCTTACATCAGAAACAAACTGATTTGATTTAGCTAGAACTATAACCACAGGTGGTAAGTCCTCAATCTTATTATTTTTGATTTGTTTATTACAAATAAGAATTCTCCCTGTATTGGATAATAAAAATTCACACTCTGTCACTAATGCTTTAACTTCTTCATTGTCAATTTTTCGTATGGCTCTAATTTCAAGATTTTTAGAAAGATTAGAATCTAAGGAACAGACATTTTTTGACTCCCATTGATTCTCTTCGATAATTTTATGAAAAATTTCTTTTAAAGTATTTGTCCCATCTAAATAGATGAACCTCCCCCCTGATTTAGTAAAGTTTTTAGCAAATACTAGGTCATCAGAATCATCAAATATAGTAGACTCGTTTTCAGACTTATCATCAATTTTTTTCTTTTTAAATAAGTTCCAAAATCCCAAAATGATTATTATTTATTTTTTTCAACATCTTCTTTTTTGACAAATGGTCTTTCACCCAGAATTTTTACAAGATCTTCCTTGAAAATAACTTCCTTTTCCATCAATCTTGAGGCTAATGCTGATAATTTAGTTTTATTCTTTTTAAGAATTAAGCATGCTCTTTTGTATTGCTTCTCAATAATTAAAGAAATTTCCTGATCAATTTTCTTGGCTGTCTCCTCTGAGTATGGCTTTGTAAAATTATAATCAGTTTGACCACTTGAATCGTAATAGGTTATATTTCCGATCTTATCATTCAATCCATAAACAGAAACAATAGCTCTAGCTTGTTTTGTTACTTTTTCTAGATCACTCAAAGCTCCAGTAGAAATCTTATTAAACATTATTTTTTCAGCTGCCCTTCCACCTAAAGTTGCACACATTTCATCTAGCATTTGTTCAGTTCTAACAATCATTCTTTCTTCAGGTAAATACCAGGCTGCACCTAAAGACTGACCTCTTGGAACAATAGTAACTTTAACAAGAGGAGCGGCGTGTTCTAAAAGCCAACTAACAATAGCATGGCCAGCTTCATGAAAAGCAATTGTATTCTTTTCTTCTTTTGATATAATTTTATTCTTCTTTTCAAGTCCACCAACAATTCTATCAACGGCATCTAAAAAATCTTGTTTTCCCACAGATTTTTTATTACTTCTAGCAGCAATAAGCGCAGCCTCATTACAAACATTTGCAATGTCAGCACCTGAGAATCCTGGAGTTTGTTTAGCTAAAAACTCTACATCAAGGGTTCTACTCTTTTTTAATGGCTTTAAATGAACTTTGAAAATCTCTCTTCTTTCATTTAAGTCTGGCAAGTCGACAAAAATTTGCCTGTCAAATCTTCCAGCTCTCATCAGAGCTTTATCCAGAACATCAGCCCTATTTGTTGCAGCTACAACTATTACATTAGTATCAGTTCCAAATCCATCCATTTCTGTAAGAAGCTGATTTAATGTATTTTCTCTTTCATCGTTAGATCCAGTAATATTTCCTCTACCCCTAGCTCTTCCAATAGCGTCAATTTCATCGATAAATATTATTGAAGGGGATTTATCTTTAGCTTGTTTAAATAAATCTCTAACTCTAGATGCTCCAACTCCCACAAACATCTCAACAAAATCAGATCCAGATAGAGAAAAGAATGGAACTTTAGCTTCACCTGCAACTGCTTTGGCCAATAATGTTTTTCCAGTCCCTGGTGCTCCAACCAATAGAGCACCTTTAGGAATTTTTCCACCTAAAACAGTATATTTTTTTGGATTTTTTAAGAAATCAACAATTTCTTGAACTTCCTCTTTAGCACCTTCTAATCCAGCCACATCTTTAAAAGTAATTTTAACATCAGTATTTTGATCAAAAAGCTTTGCTTTAGACTTCCCAATATTGAATATTTGGCCACCAGCTCCTCCTGCACCCCCTGACATTCTTCTCATCAAAAATATCCATATTCCTATGATTATAATTATAGGAAGAAAACCAAGAAGTACATCAAGCCATCTGTTTTCCATTGTTAAAAACTCAACTGAAAAATCCAAGTTTTCTGATTGTCTAATTTCTTGTAATTTCGTTTCAAATAATTCAGGTGTTCCAATCTCAAACTGATAATGAGGCCCTGAAATGTTTTCTTGACCTAAAAAATTCTTTGACTTGACTTTCCTATGAATATCTTTATCAAGAGCATTCTCATTCAAAGTAACTCTTGCATATCTTTGATTGACAATAGCAACTTTACTAATATCTCCATTTCTTAGATAATTTTCAAATGATGAAATATCAGTTGGATAAGTATTCTGAAGGCTATTATCACCACCTAGGAGTCCAATACTTAAAATGAAAAAAACTATTGAAGCATAAAACCAATATATATTTATTTTTGACTTACTATTCTTTTTTTTATTTGCCATTAATTAAGCTTTTAATTCAACATTTGTAATTTTTGCATCTCCCCAAAGGTTTTCAATATCATAATATTCCCTAGTATCACCCTGAAAAATATGAACAACTACGTCAATATAATCTATTAATACCCATTCTTGATTTTCTAATCCTTCTAAACTAAAAGGTTTTTCCTTCAATTTCTTACTAACATTTTTTCTTACAGAGTTAGTTATAGCTGAAACATGGGTGTTTGATGTCCCGGTACAAAGGATAAAAAATTCACAAACAGTATTAGTTATATTTCTCAAGTCCATAATATTTATATCAATACCTTTAACATCTTCAATTCCAAAAATAATTTCATCAATTAAGTCAATTTCTTTTGATTTGGAATCACCCATATAATTGTTGTTTTTTCAAATTTATTACTTTTAATAATATGTCTACTATTAAGATAATCAAAGTTAATGCCACTAAGTCAACAAATGACAAAGTAAAAATGTTAATTAAATCAAAAAAAATAAATGCAGGACAAATTATATGTGCAAAATATCAATACAAAGGGAAAGGACAATCCTCAAAAAGATGGTATTCTAGTTATGATAAAAATCTTCTGTGTTCATTATACTATGAGTTTCATGACTTAGATCCAAGATCTTCTTATTTAGTAAACTATGCTGTAAGTTTAGCTGTTCTTAAAACAGTAAAAAAATTTATAACGAATAAAACTTACATAAAATGGCCAAACGACATTTTGTCAGAAAATAAAAAAATTTCTGGAATTTTAATTGAAAATACAATAACACTTAAAAAGATTAATAATTGTGTAATTGGTGTTGGTTTAAATGTTAATCAAACAGTATTTAATAAATTACCATGTGCTACCTCATTAAAAAAATTATTAGGGAAAGAAATTAATGTAGATCAAGTTCTAAATGAATTGATTAATAATTATAGTTTTTATTTCCGCAAGATAAATGATGATGAATATTTAACTTGTAAATATCTAGAAAACTTATACGGTTTAAATAAATGTAAATTTCAATTAGAGAATAGGATCTTAAATGGAAAAATAATCTCAGTTCTTAACAATGGTAAAATAAGAGTAAATTTGGATACATTAGGAATAAATGATTATAGTTCTTCAGAAATTAAAATAATTACATAACCTATTTCCAGGTTTTTGGATCTTCTCTCCACTTTTTTAATCTCATTATTTCATAACTTTTGAGTGTACCTTGAGATTCGATTAATTCAACTAAAGTATTATAGTCGGCTAATGAATTAACTAATATTTTTTCATCATTAAACTTATTATTTGCAAAATCAAAATTATATGAGAATATAGATAACATACCATTTACTTTGTAATTTTCAGATTTCAAAGCATTAATAGCATTTAAACTACTCATACCAGTACTAATTAAGTCTTCAATTACAACAATATTAGATCCAGTTTGAATTTTACCTTCAATTTGATTTTTCAAACCATGTGACTTTGGTTTAGGTCTGACATAAGCATATGGTAAATTTAACTTTTCAGCTATCATTGCTCCTATAGCTATTGCTCCTGTTGCAACTCCTGCAATTGATATGTTCTCACCATACTTATTCTTAATAATCTCGCTCATACTGTCAGCGATAAATTTTCTAACTTCAGGATATGAAAGTATTAATCTATTGTCACAGTAAATAGGAGATTTTATACCACTTGTCCAAGTAAATGGATTTTTGGTATTTAATTTAATTGCATTAATTTGTAGAAGAAAATTTACTGTTTGCTCTGCAACTTTTTTATCTAATACCATTGTTACAAATGTATAAAGTTTTTTTCAACCAAAAACCCTTAATTCTTTCAAATCAAATTCATGAAATCTCAGATAATGAACCATTACTTTATATAAAATACTCAAATGCAAATCAAATTATTAAAGCACTAAAAAACAATAAAAATACTAGAGTGTTTCTATATCATAGGGATATTAATAAGCTTTGGAAAGGATTCATTAAAAAATTTCCAATTGTAGAGGCTGCTGGAGGTTTAGTTGAGAGATCCGATAATAAAACATTATTTATTTTTAGAAATAATAAATGGGATCTTCCAAAAGGAGGGGTTGAAAAAAAAGAAAAGATAATTGAAGCCGCAGTGAGAGAAGTTACTGAAGAAACAGGTGTTTCTGATCTATTAGTCAAGAATAGGCTTTCAGAAACATTTCATCTTTTTAAAAAAGGAAAAAGATATAGATTGAAAAAAACATATTGGTTTAAAATGAAAACCAATTATATGGGTGAACTCAAACCACAAACTGAAGAAGGTATTGAAAATGCAAAATGGATATCAAAAGATAAAATCAGTTACATATTAAATGATGCTTTTGAAAACATAAGGCTAATTGTTATGGAGGTTCTAGATAGTGATTCCTTTTGGGATAAATAACTTGAAATCACCATTATTTTTAATTAGATCTCTAACAATGCTACTACTAATAAAGGAATATTCCTTACTAGTAAGAACAAAAACAGTTTCAACATCATTATTAATTTTTCTATTTGTAAGTGCAATAGATTTTTCAAATTCAAAGTCAGCAGGATTCCTAAGACCTCTTATAATAAATTTAGCATCATTTTTTTTACAGAAATTTACAGTTAGGCCTTCGTAGGGTATAACAACAATATTTTTCTCATTTTGGAAAGTTTCGTAAACAAATTCTGTTCTTTTAGCACTAGAGAACATGTATTTTTTGTCTTTATTTTCACCAATTCCAATAATTATCTTGTCAAATAGTTTAAGGCTTCTTTTAATAATGTCTACATGACCTAATGTTATAGGATCAAAAGAACCAGGAAAAACAGCTATTTTCATATTTAAATTTAAATATAATTTATAGAATTGACTTTATTTGATTTATTATTACATCTTTTACAGATAATCCATACGATTCAATTTGTTGTGGAATAATGCTTTGCTCTGTAAATCCAGGGATTGTATTTGTCTCTAGGATATGTGGATTTTCATTAATAATTATAAATTCAGATCTAGTAATACCATTTAATTCAAGATTATCATATATTTTATTAATGTACTTATGAATTAGTTTTTTTGAATCACTTGAAATATTCCCAGGAGTAATTTCTTTTGATTCTCCCAGATATTTAGCATTAAAGTCAAATAGTTCGTTATCACTAATTATTTCTGTAATTGGAAGAATAATTCTCTTATTATCCCTTTCTATAACTCCAACAGAAACTTCTTGACCTAAAAGAAAAGATTCAATTAAAACTTCATCACCTTCTTTGAATGCTAAGTTGATTTTTTCCTTAAGATCATCTGAATTATTAACTTTTGATACTCCTATACTGCTCCCGCCATTATTTGGCTTTACAATACAAGGAATTTTAATTGCTTTTAAAATCTTTTTTGAATCTATAGTATCATTTTTAGTTATTAATATTTGCTTAGACGAAGGAATATTTATGTCATTTACAAAATCAATATATTGTTTTTTATTAAAAGTTAATTTTGATACATAACTATTACATCCTGTCTGAGGTATATTATTTTTTTCAAGAACTTTCGCCAACAAACCGTTTTCTCCCGGATTTCCATGTACAATATTAAATACTGCATCAAGTTTAATTATTTTGTTGTCTATTTTAAATGAGAAATTTTCAAGATCTAGATCAAAAACTTGATTATTAAATTTTACAACATTTGAATTTAATGAAATACAAATTTTATAAACATTCCATTCAGGGTTATCTTTTAAATTGTTATATATGAACTTTCCACTATTTACAGATACTTCATACTCCGATGAATAACCTCCAAAAACAACCCCAATATTTTTCATATTAATTTCAAATGTAACTCATTATAATAAAAGACAATTATCTCTTACTATATTTACATAAAATTATCTTAATGAAAATTTTGGATCACTTTAAGAGTAAATCACTGGTTAAGCATATTTTTTTAATGTTAATCGTCATATTGATTATATTTTCATTGGGATATCAATCATTAAAAATATATACAAAACATAATAGGTATGTAGAAGTTCCAAATCTATCTGGAATGAATCTTGATGAGGCAATAAATGTACTTGGTGATAATAGACTCAAGTTTGAAGTACTTGATTCGTCTAAGTTTTTTGTTGATATTCCAAATTATTCAATAATATCTCAAATACCAAAAGAGCTTGAATTTGTTAAAAAAAACAGGAAAATATATCTTAATGTAAATCCAAAAAACTTTCAGAAAGTTTCGTTGCCAAATGTAATTCAGATAACAAAAAGAAATGCAGAGTCTATTCTTAATGCTTTAGGATTTAATGTAAGAGATTTCACTTATATAGATAATATCGGGAAAGATATGGTTTTAGATGTCCTATTTGAGGGTGAAAAAATACTTCCAGGACAAAAAATTCCCATGAACTCAGAAATAGATTTAATACTGGGAAATGGTAAAAGATAGTTCTAAAAACGAGGATCTAGAACAAGAGCTTCATGAGCATTTTACATTTAGTATTGATTCTGGTCAAGAGCCACTCAGAATAGACAAGTTTCTCATGAGTAGAATTGAAAATGCTACAAGAAATAAAATTCAAAATGCAGCAAAAAATGGATTCATTAGGGTTAATGAAAAAATTGTAAAATCAAGTTATAAGGTAAAAAAGGATGACAAAATCAAAGTTTTATTTACACATCCTCGATATGAAAATCTCCTTACCCCAGAAAAAATTGAT
>ERZ802830.3414-NODE-3414-length-13529-cov-24.2967_pt1 | contig 13529 bp, 11 predicted proteins | sample MGYA00345654_ERZ802830 | MGnify/ENA primary metagenome ERZ802830 (study PRJEB30503, sample SAMEA104212375) | marine metagenome | biome: Westerlies Biome; feature: [SRF] surface water layer (ENVO:00010504) within the epipelagic zone...; material: water... | reverse complement strand
AGTCCTGATGGTGAAATTGCACTTTACCCCCCTGTGGGGATGGCTTTTCATCCAGAGGCTAATCAAGTAGAGTACGTCTACTTCCCTGCCGACATAAGCAAAGAAATTGCCAAAAAAGCCCATGACATTACCCATAAGTTGGTAAGTGCGTGGGGGCATATTGGTTTATTGGCAGTTGAATTTTTTGTTGATAAGGAGAATAACCTGCTCATAAACGAAGTGGCACCACGGCCGCACAACAGCGGTCACCTAACCATAGAAGGTGCCAATACTTCACAATTTGAGCAGCACATACGTGCCATACTTAACGCACCTCTGGGCAAAACAAGTTTTGATCAACCTGCCATCATGGCCAATGTGGTTGGTCCACAAGAGTTGATTGGCCCGTTTGTGTATGACGGCGTAGATCACATTCTCAACACACCAAAAGCTGCGCTGCACATCTATGGAAAGAAAACTACCAAACCGCAACGAAAAATGGGGCATATTACACTTACAGGTGCGGATTTAAATGTTATTTTTAAAGAAATTAAAGACCTAAAAGCAAAACTTAAACTTAAAGCCAATTAACATGAAAGTAGCCGTTATCATGGGAAGCAAAAGCGACCTCCCCGTAATGCAAGACGCCATTGACACCTTGGCCCTTTTTGAAATCGAAACACATGTTGATATAGTATCCGCGCACAGAACTGCCGATAAAATGATGACGTTTGGAAAATCGGCACATGAAAATGGTATTGACGTTATCATTGCTGGAGCCGGCGGAGCAGCCCACCTTCCTGGAATGGTGGCTTCAATTAGCCCATTGCCCGTAATTGGTGTGCCCGTTAAATCTTCCAATTCAATCGACGGTTGGGATTCTGTTTTATCCATACTGCAAATGCCAGGAGGCGTGCCTGTTGCTACCGTAGCACTAAACGGCGCAAAAAATGCAGCACTGTTGGCATGTCAAATACTAGGGGTGAAAAATCCAGCCTTGCGTGAGGCCATGATTGCCTATAAAGTATCCTTAGGTGAAAAAGTGCATCAAAGCGCCAAAGACATCAACAATAAGTAAAAGCCACATAGCTTAAAGCCAACCAAAACACTGGAATAGCTTCAACCAACAGGGAGGTAATGTATTTTAGCCGATCCGTTTTTACTTTAAAAATGAGTATTCCAAGTACTGCTAGCATTCCTATTTCAACCCAAGCAAAGGTGACTGAAGTTGAAGTCATTAAGGCTAAAACGGCAGCCATCAAAATCAACGCATATGACAGCAACTTTACCCCTCTAACACCCAAAACTTGGGGCAGTGTTTTTAAGCTTGGAGTATCTCTGTTAAGGTCGTGAATTTCGAGTGGTACAATCAACGCCAATACCCAAAGAATGGCTTTTGAGGCAACCAAAGCAAAATGAACCGAGGTCAAGTTGTACAAACCAAAAGTAGCAAGAGTTGACCAGCACAAGGCCACAATAAATATCTTAAGTGTAGGCACATAGCGCAAACCCATATGGGCACCGAAAGGAAGTGCGTATACGCTTGTAATCATCCCTACAAAAATAAAAACCAGCCACACGGTTGTAGTCTGCGCAACAAGACCATAAAAACCAATTGCTATTGCGCTGAGTAGCGTGATGGCTTGGGGCAAATTAATCCTTCGTTTTTCCACCAAGGCAGGCACAATGAAATGAAAATATTGATATGCAAACCAGCCGAAGCCAAAAATAGCACACTGCAATGATAGGGTTAAATCAAATCCTTGTTGCATGGCAAACACACAGCAAAAAGCCCATAGCGACAATGCTACATGCAAGCTAGATTTAATATAGGAGCGGAAGTTGATGTGCTTCATAAAGAGTTACAAAACTACCAAATGTGTTAATAAGGTAGGCATTTATGGTTAACAACTTTAGGCTGAAATGGTTAGGTTTCGTTTTTTTGATTTTAATCAAAAAATTACCTTTGAAAGGGTATTAAAACTGGTGTTCATGGATACGCAAAACTTTACAATTCGTCACTTAGGTCCAAACGAAAAGGAGTTGGACAAAATGCTTTCGCTTATTGAAGCATCATCTCTTGAAGAATTGGTTACGCAGACCGTTCCTGAAGCCATCAGGCTTCATGCGCCCATGTCCCTTCCAGAAGCCATGAGCGAACATAGCTTTTCGAAACACATTGCTGCCTTAGGGAAACACAACAAGGTATTTACCTCCTTTATTGGCTTGGGATATCACGAGGCCATATTACCGGGCGTAATCCAGCGAAACATATTGGAAAACCCGGGTTGGTATACGGCATACACCCCTTACCAAGCCGAAATTGCCCAAGGACGCATGGAGGCGCTGCTCAACTTCCAAACCATGATTGTAGAACTCACAGGAATGGAACTTGCCAATGCTTCTCTTTTGGATGAATCTACAGCTGCAGCAGAAGCGATGAGCCTGCTGTTTGGTCAGCGCACAAGAACACAGAAAAAAGAACATGCAAAACTGTTTTTTGTAGATGAAAATACTTTACCACAGACCAAATCTGTGCTAGAAACAAGAGCAATTCCCGTAGGCATTACGCTTGTTTATGGCAGTTGTGATGATTTTATACCCACAGCCGAATACTTTGGTGCCTTGGTGCAATACCCTGGTGCTAATGGCGATGTACCAAACCTAAAAGCTTTTATTGACAATGCTGCTCAAGCAGAAGTTAAGACAGCTGTTGCTGCTGACCTAATGAGTTTGGTGCTTTTGGAGGCGCCAGGAACTTTGGGTGCTGATGTTGTAGTGGGAAGCAGTCAGCGCTTTGGTATTCCACTGGGTTACGGAGGACCACACGCAGCATTCTTTGCAACTAAAACTGCCTACAAGCGTAGTGTGCCGGGTAGAATTATTGGTGTTACCCAAGACAAATCTGGTAACAGAGCCTTACGTATGGCCTTGCAAACACGCGAGCAGCACATCAAGAGAGATAGGGCTACATCTAATATTTGTACTGCACAAGTGCTTTTGGCCGTGATGGCAGGAATGTATGCTGTATACCACGGCCCAGAAGGATTAAAATCCATTGCGACACGCATCCACCGTCATGCGTGCCAACTCAATCAAGCGCTGGAACAATTGGGTATAACCCAAAAAAACAAAGCTTTCTTTGACACACTTCACATTGAAGCGCCTGCCCAAGAAATACTGCGCTTGGCAGCTGCCAAAGGAATCAATCTGCGTCAAATCAACGACAGTGAATTAAGCATCACCTTACATGAAGCGACAGAAGACCACCACATTCAAACTTTGATTGATATACTGTCCGAAGTAACAAAACAAACTGCTGTTGATGTCAATTTGGTTGAAACGGACTGCCTGCCTGTTTCGCATAAACGAACAACCTCATTTTTAACAAACGAAGTGTTTCTCAGTTACCATGCCGAAACCAGCATGATGCGTTATATCAAATCCCTTGAGCGTAAAGATTTGGCACTAAATCATTCCATGATTGCACTGGGCTCATGCACCATGAAGCTCAATGCAGCTACGGAAATGTTCGCCCTAAGCGATCCACAGTGGAACAATATGCATCCTTTTGCTCCCATTGACCAAGCGGCTGGTTATACGCGCGTGCTACATGACCTAGCTGACTACCTAACAGAAATCACAGGCTTCGGCGGCACCTCTTTGCAGCCTAATTCTGGCGCACAAGGCGAATTTGCAGGACTGATGGTCATCAGAGCTTATCACCTTGCCAACGACGATGCACATCGTAACATCTGTCTTATTCCAGCTTCTGCACATGGCACCAACCCAGCCTCTGCAGTAATGGCGGGCATGCAAGTCATTGTAGTAGGTACTGACGAAAAAGGAAACATCGACCTTGACGACCTAAAGGCCAAAGCAAATGAGCATGCCGATAATTTAGCAGCACTGATGATCACCTACCCATCAACGCATGGCGTTTTTGAGTCGTCCATAAAAGAAATAAACGCTTATGTTCACAGCAAAGGGGGACAAATATATATGGATGGTGCAAATATGAATGCACAGGTTGGCTTGACCAATCCGGCGTTTATTGGCGCGGACGTTTGTCACTTGAACCTCCACAAAACGTTTGCCATACCACACGGAGGCGGTGGTCCAGGAGTAGGTCCAATATGTGTTGCCAAACACTTGGTGCCGTTCTTGCCTAATCACGCCATAATTCCAACTAGTGGCGAACAAGGAATCGCAGCACTTTCTGCAGCACCCTATGGTTCAGCACTCGCTTGTTTGATCTCTTATGCCTACATACGCTTACTGGGTGCAGCAGGGCTAAAGAAAGCCACAGAAGTAGCCATATTAAATGCCAATTACATCAAGGAACGCATTGCCAAACACTATCCTGTTTTGTATAGTGGCGACAACAACCGAGCAGCACACGAGTTTATTATCGACTGCCGTTCTTTCAAAGACAAAGGCATAGAAGTAATGGATATTGCCAAGCGTTTAATTGATTATGGTTTTCATGCACCAACGGTATCGTTTCCCGTTCCAGGCACCATGATGATTGAACCCACTGAAAGTGAAAACTTGGCTGAATTAGATCGTTTCTGCGAAGCATTTATTTCTATTCGCTATGAAATTGAGGCCAGCACAAAAGAACAAACCAATAACTTATTGCGCAATGCACCACACACCTTGACGCAGTTGACAGCGCACGAATGGGAACTGCCCTATACGAGGGAAGAGGCAGCATATCCATTGCAGTTTGTACGTGAAAATAAGTTTTGGCCAAGCGTTCAACGCGTCGACGAAGCTTATGGGGACAGAAACCTCATGTGTACCTGTGCGCCCATTGAAATGTATGCAGAAAAACAGGTTACGGAAATCCAATAATTTGTGCTTGGGTGCATTTATAAACACATCTTTTTTCTTGTAACCGTATAGATTTCTATATTTGAACATCAGAACACGACCACTACCTTAATCAAATATGGGAATTCACATCACAGGCGTTGGAAGTTATATACCTTCACACAAAGAAAAAAATCAAGATTTTTTAGCACACACATTTTTAGACGATAGCGGCAATCCGTTTGGTGCTGATAATGGAGAAATTATTGAAAAATTTAAGGCCATAACAGGTATTGAAGAACGCCGTTATGCCAAACCACACCAAACCGCATCTGACCTTGCTTTTTTGGCTGCTGAAAAGGCCATTGAAGACACATCACTTGATCCTGAAACCTTGGACTACATAATTGTAGCTCATAATTTTGGCGACATCCAACACGGTTGTATACAAACTGATATGTTACCCTCCCTGGCCACAAGAGTAAAACATAACCTCCAAATAAAAAACCCCAATTGTGTTGCCTATGATTTGATTTTTGGTTGCCCAGGCTGGGTTGAGGGCGTAATTCAAGCAAAAGCTTTTATCAAGTCAGGCATGGCCAAACGCTGTCTGGTCATCGGTGCCGATACCTTATCGCGAATTGCCGATCAAAACGACAGAGATGCCATGATTTTTGCCGATGGCGCCGGAGCTACTATCATTGAAGAAACCGAAGAAGCCGGTGGTTTATTAAGCCATAGCTCGCAAACCTATAGCACGGAAGAAGCATTTTACCTCTTTTCTGGAAAGTCAAACGACCCAACTGCTAATACTGAAGACAAGTACATTAAAATGCTCGGTAGGAAAGTTTATGAATTTGCCATTAGCCATGTGCCTCAAGCCATGAAGGATTGCTTTGACCAAAGCGGAGAAGAACTTGGCGCTTTAAAGAAAATTTTTCTGCATCAAGCCAATGAAAAAATGGACGAAGCTATCGTCAAGAGGTTTTACCGACTCTTTCGTCAACCCATACCAGCAGACATACTGCCCATAAGTATTCATAAATTGGGCAACAGCTCGGTTGCTACTGTCCCTACCCTATTGGATTTGGTTAAGCGAAATGAGCTTGATGGTCATCAAATAAACAAAGGGGATGTTGCCCTTTTTGCCAGTGTGGGTGCTGGCATGAACATCAATGCGTTTACGTATAGATTTTAACGGCTTTTCAATGCCTCGCCAATGGGGTTTCCGATAACACCTGTTGGATTGCTAACTTCTAACAAGGCGCATATTGTTGGCGCGATGTCTGAAATTTTTGTCCTTTTAGACGTACTCCCTTTTTGAATGCCATTTCCATAAAGCAACAGCGGAACATGGGTGTCATAGATAAAGGCTGAACCATGTGTGGTACCATAAGTACGATTGGCTATATAACCTGGCAGTGGCATGTACATAATATCACCAGAACGTTTGGGATTATATCCTTTTTGCAAGCGTTCAATAATTGGGTTGTCAGCATCCATTTGCATAAGGTTTGATGTTGTATAAGCAGCGGCAATACCATCCTGTTGCTGTATAAAAGCAGTAGCAAAACGACTTATCGCATCAACATCTAGTTTTGCGGCAGAAATGCGGTCATGATCAAAATAAATTTCATTATTCGACACATCAAGGATAATATCGCGCACTCCAAAGGCATCAAACATGGCTTCCTTAAGCGCTTTCACAAAAGGCTTCTTGCTAAAATATCCTGCTGGTATTTTGTTGTCAATTAGGTAATTAGGCACAGGAGCCACGCCGTGATCTGAGGTAAGGAAAACGGAATAGGCGCCCTTACCCACTTGGGCGTCTAGCGCCTCAAAAAGTCTTGCAAGTTCTAGGTCCAAACGGATATAAGTATCCTGTAATTCCTTGGCGTTGGTACCAAAAGCATGTCCGATATAATCTGTTGATGAATACGAAACCACGAATACGTCTGCATGCTTATCTGCGCCTAAGTCCTCCCCTTTCAGAGCTGCCAATGCGAAATCTGTAACTAAGCTGTTGCCAAAAGGAGTGGCTTTCAGTATCTCATAACCGCCATTATTAGGAGTTAGGGCAGCCAAATCATAAGGGAATGTAGGCGTATCTTTCCCTTTGGGTCGCATTTCGTAAGGGCTGTCATCTGGTCCTGTTTCCGCATATTGAGAGATGGGATAATAGCTGTCCCAAGTGGTGAGGTACTCATCAATTTTTCTAGAAGCATTAAAATCTGCTACCCATGCGGGTAATGCGTCCATGTAAAAAGTACTGCTGATAAAGTTTCCTTCATCTCCGCCTGAGAACCAATAGGCGCCATTGGCAGTATGGCCAATGGAGAGGATGGCACTTCGGTCTTTTAAAGAAACGCTAACAGCCTTGCCATTCATTTGGGTTGCCAATCTATTCTCGTCTGCAAATGTGGAAACCAAAAGTGCGGTGGGTGCTTTACCCCTAGTCTTAGCTGTTCCTAAGGATAAAAAGTTTTGGTCGTCTACACAGTAGCGCACTTTTCGGTTTTGTTTATCAAACCAATCATTACCAATAATACCATTAATGGCAGGAGGGGTCCCTGTGGCAATACTCGCATGTCCAGGACCTGTTTTGGTTTGTTGGTAGTCGAAGTGGTGGTTTTTTGCCACAAAACCTTCCTTGTAAAAACGTTTGAATCCATGTTCGCCGAAGTGAGATTGGAATCGATAGAGGTAGTCCATACGCATTTGATCGACCACAATACCTACCACGAGCTTGGTATTGGCGCTGTCTTGTTTTGAGGTACAGCCTATAAATAGGAAACCTAGTATAAAATAAAGAGATTTGGTATTCATTTGTAATGTTTTTACAAATGTTAATTTTTATTTTAAGACTTAGGTTATAGTAACATTATTTTTTACATTCGTTTAAGTGAAAATACTGCATCACATCGGTGAATACATTTTAATGCTTAGGTTGGTTTTTATCAAGCCTACTAAGGGAAAAGTGATGCGAAAACTTATTTTTAAGGATATACAAGACCTTATTATCGGATCTTTAGGTATTGTTGCCTTTCTATCCTTTTTTGTTGGTGGTGTTGTGTCCATTCAAACAGCACTTAACATTGAAAATCCACTTATTCCAAAAAATTTAGTTGGTTTTGCCACACGACAATCAGTGATACTGGAATTTGCACCAACGTTTATGAGCATCATCCTTGCTGGTAAGTTAGGTTCGTTTATTACATCTAGTATAGGCACCATGCGCGTGACCGAACAAATTGATGCGTTAGAAGTTATGGGCATCAACTCAGTAAACTACCTGGTGTTTCCAAAGATAATTTCCATGCTTTTGCTGCCTATCGTGATAAATTTTTCCATGTTTTTAGGTATTCTTGGCGGTTATGCCGCCACCATATACGGCGGGTTTTCGAGTAGCGCTGATTTTATTGAAGGCATACAACTCGACTTTAGGCCTTATCATGTGGTATATGCCTTTATAAAAACGTTGGTTTTTGCCATGGTTTTGGCTACCATTCCCTCTTATCACGGTTATTATATGAAGGGGGGAGCATTGGAAGTAGGCAAAGCCGCAACGGTTGCCTTTGTATGGACATCAGTAGTCATCATCGTACTTAATTATTTCATTACACAAATGTTACTTGCTTGATGATAACACTTAAAAACATCATGAAATCATTTGACGGCACAGAAGTGCTTAAAGGGATTAGCATGACTTTTGAAGCCGGAAAAACCAATCTTATCATTGGGCAGAGTGGTTCGGGAAAAACGGTATTACTTAAATGCCTGTTGGGTTTACACCAAATAGATAGTGGGCAAATGTACTTCAATGATCAGGTCTTTGGCGAAATGGACGAAGAAAGCAGACGAACATTGCGTAGGGAAATGGGTATGGTTTTTCAAGGAAGTGCACTGTTTGACTCCATGTCCGTTTTGGAAAACGTCATGTTTCCTATGAAAATGCTAACCAAAAAAAGCTACGCGGAAATTAAATGTGCCGCCGAAGAGGTTATTGAACGCGTAAACCTTGAAAATGCCAATAACAAACTTCCGGCAGAGCTTTCCGGCGGTATGCAAAAAAGGGTTGCCATTGCGCGCGCTGTAGTCATGAAGCCTAAATACCTGTTTTGTGATGAGCCTAACTCAGGGCTAGACCCAAAAACAGCCATCGTTATTGACAATCTCATTAGAGAAATTACCCAAGAAAACAACATCACAACGGTCATCAATTCTCACGACATGAATTCTGTTATGGAAATTGGAGATACCATTTTATTTTTAAAGGATGGTGTAAAGGCTTGGGAGGGCAGCAAAGAGCTGATATTCAATACGGATAATGAAGCTGTTAACGACTTTGTATATTCTTCAAACCTCATGAAGAAAATAAAACAAGTGCATACCTAAAATGGTGCTTAGTCTTTAGAAAATATAATCAAATTTGTATCATTTAGCTTGTCATAAGCTGACAATTCCTGCTCCAACACACGCATCGTAGTGGAGTCAATTTGAACCAGCCCTAATGGATTTATAAGTAGTTGACTTTCCGACTTTCTGTTGTATTGAATTGCTGCTGATGACACAAGATAATCGCCATAGGGCAATGTCGAGACATGGGTATCTAAATAGGCATTTGCTTGTTTTCTAAAAGCGTTTTCACCCAAAGCATTGATAAATGTAACCCCTGCAGGTATCATAACCAACACAGCAAAAAAGCTTACCACACGAACCACAAACCGACGTCTTTTGGAATCGGCATAGTGAATCATGGGAAAGCGCAACAGTTTTACAACTACAAAAGAGGCAAAGGCTATAAAAGTCGCGTTGATAAAAAAGAGGTATAGCGCACCTAGTGCATAGCCAACATTACCTACAGCTATACCATAGCCAATGGTGCACAAGGGCGGCATAAGTGCCGTAGCAATAGCAACACCAAAAATAACAGAGGCAATGGTTCCCTTCTTGGTACGCGCAATGGCCAGTGCCGCACCGCCAAAAAAGGCAATAAAAACGTCTCGTATATCGGGTTGGGTACGTGCCAAAAGTTCTGATGATTCTTGCTGTAGCGGAAAAAATAAGAAAAAGACCGTAGCGGTCACGGCGCTAAGCAGCACCATAACAACAAAATTCTGTGTGGCTGATTTGATCATGTCCAAATCATTAATGGCCAACCCAACGCCAGTACCCAGCACAGGACCCATTAGTGGTGCAATAAGCATGGCTCCTATAACAACTGCGGTGGAATCGGTATTCAAGCCTATACAAGCAATAAAAACAGAACATATAAGCACCCAAGCAGTGGCGCCTCTAAAAGGAATGTCGTGGCGTACGGCCTCTAATGTTGCGGCATAGTCTGTATCCTTACTAATATCAAAAAGCTGTAGCAAATAGCCAAGACTAAACGTCAAGCCTTGCTTTTTTGGTGCATCTTGAGGATTATCGGAAAAATCAAATTTTGACTCCATTATATCGGACTTACTTCAACAAAAGGTGGAAACAGGTACTGCTTCTTGGTTTTGATGCACGTGCAAACAAATCGGGTTCTGCGTTTGGCATCTTTGCTAAAAACACGCCCGTCTTGCGCATTAAAAAGTGCGCCCTGCTCCAATTCAAAAATACATTTTTTATTGTTGGGTGGGTCAAATGCTCTAAGCGCCATCGAAAGATTGGCATCAGCAGCAAAGGTTGCCCTAGCATTTTGCATGTGTTTTTTAAGTGGTATTAACAGCGATTCTGGAAAGATATCCCCTTCCAAAAAAGGAGCTACCATTTGTTGGAATGCTGATTTCCACTCCTTGCCATGTGGTTTCTTTCTAAATGTATAGGAGCTGAACACCTTATAGTGTGCCCATTCGTGCAAAAAAGTGAGCAGAAAACGATATGGATTTTCCATGGCATTAATGGTGATGGAGACAGGTTTTTTGGGCTGTACCCTGAAATCACCATGCTTGGTTTTGCGATTGCGAACAACATGAATCACAACCTTGTGTCCCGCTACAAGCGCAGCACATTTTGTAATGGCTGGCTCAGGTAAATATGAATAAAAATCAGATGACATTAGGGGTTTGTGTTCGATACCGGCAGCACTTTTCCGTTGTAGAAAAGATGTCCGTCAAGCGCAAATTGGGCAATATAATCGGCCATCATGGCTGCGGTCATGGGTACTTCAAGTCCCGGGAAAGCATTGGAAAGCATTTCTGTTTGCACAGCGCCAAGCGCCAATGCATTTACGGCAGGACCCGTTTCTTTAAGTTCTTCGGCCAGTAACTCTGTGAGTATGGAAACAGCTCCTTTGCTGCTGCTGTAGGCAGCTAAACCTGGAAATTTAGATGTACCACCAATTCCTCCCATGCTACTGATATTGACCACATGACCTCCTGGCTGTAACTTTTTTAATAAGGCACGAGTGATATTGGCTAGGCCAAAAACATTGACCTTGAATACGGCTTCAAAATCGGATTGTGTAGTTTCGGCAAAGGGTTTATTGACAAGCTTTCCTGCGTTATTAATCAAGGCATTAATATTGTCAGGTGCCTCATTTTTTGACCACGCTGCCACGGCATCTTCATCTTTTAAATCAAGTGCGTTGACTGTGACGTTGGGCAAGTTTAGCTGCGTTATTGGTGTCGTGTTGCGTGAGAGTGCCCACACTTTATGATGATTAGCTGAAAACCATTTAACAAGTGCTAAACCAATACCACGGCTAGCTCCAGTTATCACAATGTTTTTCGCAGTATCCAAAACAACTAAACGACCAATCGAATGGGATTTTCGATATACTCTTTAAGGGTTTGTAAAAACTGTGCTCCAGTTGCCCCATCCACTGTTCTGTGGTCACAGGCTAGGGTAAGCTTCATTGTATTGCCCACAACAATTTCTCCTTCTTTTACTACAGGTTTTTGCACGATGGCACCTACGGAAAGAATCGCAGAATTTGGTTGATTGATAATGGATGTGAACTCATCAATACCGAACATACCTAGGTTGGATACTGTAAATGTACTGCCATCCATTTCTTGTGGCGTAAGTTTTTTACTTCTTGCTCTACCGGCATAATCTCTCACTTGTGAACCAATTTGCGGGAGGTTCATTTCGTTAGCAAACTTCAAGACAGGAACAACAAGACCATCTTCAACGGCTACGGCTACACCTACATGCACATGGTGATTGAGCACCATTTTATCTTCAAACCATTGTGAATTTACCTGTGGGTGTGCTTTTAGGGATAGTGCCACTGCTTTTACCACGATATCATTAAATGATATTTTGGTGTCTGGAATGGAGTTGTATTGTTTTCTAAAGGCAATTGCTGCATCCATATCAAACTCCACTGACAAATAGTAGTGGGGTGCGCTGAATTTAGATGCGCCAAGACGTTTTGCAATGGTTTTACGCATTTGCGAATTGGGAATCTCTTCTTGCTTTTCTTGACCCGCAGGAACAAAGACTGCTGCTTGAGCAGGCGCAGCTGATGGAGCTGCTGGAGCTGCTGGAGCTGCTGCTGGGGTAAATTGCTCAACATCACGTTTTACAATTCTTCCAGATACTCCAGTTCCAGTCACAAGGTTAAGGTCAATCCCTTTTTCCTTGGCAATTTTTTTAGCTAATGGCGACGCCATTATTCTTCCACTACTTGTAGTAACGGCTGTGGGTGTTGCAACAGCTGCAGCAACTGCAGGTGTTTCAATAGGAATTTCCGTTTGTACGGGTGCTGTAACAGGCGCTGGTTCTGGAGCAGCTGCTTTTGGTGCAGCAGCAGGAGCAGCAAGAATAGCCGCAACATCTGTACCTTCAGGGCCAATGATAGCGAGCAATGTATCTACTGCAGCAGTCTCACCTACTGGGATACCAATGTGTAATAGAACTCCCGAAAAGAACGATTCAAATTCCATGGTGGCTTTGTCCGTTTCGATTTCGGCAAGTATATCGCCTTCTTCAACGGCATCGCCTACTTGTTTGAGCCAAGAGGCTACGGTTCCTTCTTCCATGGTATCACTAAGGCGTGGCATGTTGATGATTTCAACGCCTTCAGTAATGGCTGCAGCTTCAGCAGGAGCTGTAGCTGTTGTTTCTGCCTCAGCTTTTACTTCTTCAGCGGGCGCATCTGCATTGAGCAGTACTGAAACATCTTCGCCTTCTTCACCAATGATGGCCAACAACACATCTACGGGAGCGGTTTCACCAGCTTGAACGCCAATATGTAAGAGTGTCCCTTCGTGAAAGGATTCAAATTCCATGGTGGCCTTATCAGTTTCGATTTCGGCAAGAATATCACCTTCTTCAATTTTGTCACCTACTTGTTTTAGCCATGAAGCTACGGTTCCTTCTTCCATGGTGTCGCTTAGGCGCGGCATATTGATGATTGTAGCCATATTATAGTTTATGAGAGATAAATGGATAATCTTCCTGTTCGTAAACTGCGTCGTACATTACATTCTTTTCAGGGAATGGCGAGGACTCTGCAAATGCTTCACACTCTTTTACACGTGCTTTTACATCTACAAGCACTTCTGCCAGTTCTTCTTCAGTAGCGTAGTTTTCCGCTAGGATAATGTCTTTTACCTGAGTGATGGGGTCAATCTTACGATATTCCTCCACTTCGTCTTTGGTACGGTAATGTTGTGCATCAGACATGGAGTGACCACGGTAACGATAGGTCTTGGCCTCCAAGAATGTAGGGCCATCGCCACGACGTGCACGCTGAATGGCTTCGTCTATACCTTCAGCAACAGCAACAGGGTTCATAC
>ERZ802830.3413-NODE-3413-length-13531-cov-7.84862_pt1 | contig 13531 bp, 16 predicted proteins | sample MGYA00345654_ERZ802830 | MGnify/ENA primary metagenome ERZ802830 (study PRJEB30503, sample SAMEA104212375) | marine metagenome | biome: Westerlies Biome; feature: [SRF] surface water layer (ENVO:00010504) within the epipelagic zone...; material: water... | reverse complement strand
AAAATGGTGTCATGGCTGTTAATCAAGGCAAGATAACGGCATTAGAAAAATCTGACACACCAGCTGCGGAAAACCTTAATGCAAAAAAAATAATCTCAGCAAATGGCAATATAGTAATGCCGGGTCTAATAAATATGCATTGTCATGCTGCTGATAGTTTATTCAGAGGGCTCGTTGAAAACCTTCCTCTTGAAGAATGGTTGGGACGTGTTTGGATAGCTGAAAAAGCCATACTTACTCCCGAAACTACTTACCTTGGCTCTGCCCTAGGGTTGGGGGAAAATCTTTTGAGTGGATCAACAACTGTTATGGATATGTTTTGGTATCCAAACGAAACTGTTAAAGCTGCAAAAGATTTGGGCATGCGTATATCTACTGGCGGTATCTTTTTTGATTTGCCAGGAATAGGTGGGCGTTCGCATGAAGACTACATCTCTGAGGCTGATAATTTTTATCAAAACCACTCATCCGATGACAGTGTAATTCCCGCTATCTTGCCGCATGGTAGTTATACTGTTTCGCCACAAAATTTGAGCGAGGCCAAGAGCATTGCAGATCAATATGGGATACTATTTTGCACTCATGCTGCAGAGACACAAGCCGAGCAAAATGATATAAAGACACGGTATAATAACTCGGTCATTCGTCACTTAGATAAGTACAATTTGTTGGGTAAAACCTCAGTGCTGGCTCATTGTGTCCATCTTGACGACACAGAAATTTCGCTTTTAGCGCAGAGTAAGACAAATGTTGTCCTCAACCCAATGTCAAATCTTAAGCTGGGGTCGGGAATCGCTCGAGTAAAAGAAATGCATAAAGCAGGAATAAATCTGACAATTGGCACGGATGGGGCAATTAGTGGAAATGACTTAGATATGTGGTTGGCAATGCGATTAACCTGCGGTTTAGCAAAAGGCGTAAATATGGAAGCTGACGCCTTAACTGCTGAGCAGGTACTTCACATGGCAACCATTAGTGGAGCCAAGGCATTAGGTAAATCGGACTCCCTTGGTAGTCTGGAAATAGGCAAAAATGCAGATTTTATTTTGGTAGATATAAACAATTCTCATTCTGTTCCTCTATTTGATCCAATTACGCATCTTGTTTTTGGCGCAGGACGTTCGGATGTCACAGATGTATTTGTTTCTGGAAAACATGTTGTGAAAAATAAAAAGATAAGTGGCCTTGATATAGAGAAAATTCATGAAGAGGTTCGTCAATTAGCTCCATCTATTAAAGCTAGCTTGGAGTAAGGAAGAGCCTCTAATGGAAAATAATTTTTTCAAAAAAATAGAACTTGCCGCTAAATATATTGATCAACGAATAACTCAGAGCCCCGAAGTTCTATTAATTTTAGGATCTGGTTTGGGGGATGTAATTAATGAAACCTCAAAGGAAGCAGAAATCTCTTATAAAGAGATCCCAGAATTTCCTTTTTCCACAGCGCCGTCCCACGCAGGAAATTTAGTTTTGGGAAATTTCAATGGAAGGCACGTATTGGTTATGCAAGGTCGATTGCACCTATACGAGGGATGGAAAGCAAACGAGATAGCATTTCCAATCAGGGTTGCCAAAAGCTTAGGTGTAAAAAAGATGATTGTAACAAACGCTGCTGGCGCTTTAAATACAAGTTTTGATCCTGGAAGTATTATGATGCTTACCGATCATATAAACTTCACTGGCCAAAACCCACTTATTGGCCCTCATGACGATGAACTCGGATTGCGCTTTCCTGATATGTCAGATGCTTATGATAAGAAAGTACAGGGGATAGTATCTAATTGCTTTAAAAACGCTGGCATCAAATTGAGCAAGGGAATTTACGCCGGTATAACCGGGCCTTCTTTGGAGACTTCGGCGGAGCGACGTTTTCTAAAGAAGAGTGGAGCAGATGCTGTTGGAATGTCTACAGTAATGGAAGTGATTGCAGCAAAACAGGCTGGTTTTGAAATAGTTGGTCTATCAGCAATTACCAACAAGGCTGATGGCGGGCCAGAACAGCAATCCGATACAATTGAAGAAGTACTAGAGTATGCCAGTTTAGCAGGAAAAAAGATTAAATCTATTTTGCCAGAACTTTTACAGGCATGGACTTAAGATTTTTAAATGAATTTTTTTATTTAACTTTTGGAGGTTGTTTATTTGAATGAGCTGACAGGAAAGCGAGCTCTAGTTACGGGCTCCAAAAGTGGTATTGGATTTGCCATTGCAAAAAGACTAGCAGAAGCAGGGGCGGAACTTGTTCTCCATGCTAGAGGCAATAGTTCTGAAGTCGTAAAAGCCAAAACAAGTTTAGCAAAACTTGCAACAGCGGATATTTCAACGGTATTTGGGGATTTCTCAGATCAAAATTCATGCCGCTCAATATTTGAAACCATAAAAAAAGAGAATAAACCAATTGATATTTTGATAAACAATGCAGCCGTTCAACCTGTATGCGCAGTGGCTGATATGGAGCCTTCCGAGATAAGCCAAATGTTAGAAACTAATCTTCAGGTGCCGATTATGATGACACGATATTTTGCTGAATATTCTGAAAAAGGTGGATCGATTTTAAATATCTGTTCGATAGAAGGGCTTACCCCCGCTCTAAACCATAGCCATTACGCAGCCTCAAAAGCAGGTCTTATTCATTTTACCAAAGCAGCAGCACTTGAGCTTGGATCCAAAAATATCCGTGTAAATTCGATATGCCCAGGATTAACTGATCGACAAAATTTGAAGAATAATTGGCCGGAAGGTGTTAAAAACTGGTTAGAAAATGTTCCTCTTCAACGATTAGGAACTGGTGAAGATATTGCTAACGCTGCCTTGTTTCTAGTTAGTGATGCTGCAAGCTTTATTACGGGTGCAAATTTGACTGTAGATGGCGGTATGGAATGTGTGCCGGGTTGGTAAGCTAATGAATGAGGAATCTTAAAGTGAAGTTACATAGAGATGAAATCAGCTCCCCAGAATTTTGGACTGATGAAAGATGTTTTATAACCGAGTGCTTAAATAGTGAGGAAGTACCAGAGTTTTCTTTGGCAGTTGCGCGAGTTAAGCCCTCTGTAACGACACAATTGCACAGCCTTAGAGATACCAAAGAAATTTATATAATTCGAAAGGGGACAGGGTTAGTTCTTGTGGGGAAAAAAGAAGTTGAGGCGTCTATTGGTGATAGCATTATTATTCCAGCCAATACTCCTCAAAGAATTACCAATTTAAGTGACAGTGAAGACTTAGAGTTTTATTGCCATTGTTCTCCTAGATTTGTGCCAGCAGCCTATGAAAACTTGGAATAAGTTCCTGCTCCTAATAATGTTGGCCCAGAAACCGCAAAGATTATTCAGGCTAGCTGTATAATTTAATTGATAAAAATGCCTAGTAGCTTCATTCTTCAGTTTCATAGCCGATTCCATTTGCATTAGATATCTGTGGTAACATTCACAACCTAAGGATTTTGAGCATTTTGTTGATAGGGCTGAATAAAAATTAAAGTATTAATTTTTCGAAAGTATGAATTGATGAACTTTGTTAGAAAAACAATTTTAATAATTTTCATATCACTTTTCTATAGTGGGCAAGTGTCTTCAGCAAAACTGCCACTCGATAATTTGTTTTGGAATATCAAAGATGCTAAAACCATAGACGAACTTTTTATTGTTGCGAGCTTTGAAGATGGAGAGGAAACAAGTTTTTTGATAAAATCGAAAGTTTCTGAAGAGGTTTTTATGATTACCAATAAAACTGGGCTTATCGTTGAGGGGAGCGAATATTTTTTTAACAAAATGAACAAAAAATCTATTTTATTAAAAAATTCATCAAACAAAAAAATCAGAATATCTTTCGCAGATACAAAAGATCACTTGGCGAAAACAAAACAACCTGCGGCAAATAAAAATCAAGAAGATAAGCCTAAAGTTAGAACAACAATGGGCTACTCTCCAGAGGAACTGGATCTAAAAGAAGCAAAAGCTATTGCTTTGGGTTTAGGTGTTCCAAAATTTTTAATTGAAAACCTAAATGTTTTACCGACTAGAGGAAAAAGTAGGACGGGACGGCCGGGTTGGACACTTACTAATAAATTTCCTTCGATATTCTTTACGCTCACACCCTTCAAAGAAGACGACTTGATTTTAACTGTAGATGGCATCTCTTCACATGATATAGCTATTTTAAATGATCATTTAAAAACCAAAGGCAAAGCTGGAAAGTTCGCAGTTGAGATCCAACGCTCAGGCGATTTAAAAATGATAGAAGTGTATATGAGATGAATTATTTTCGATTAATATCTTTTTGGATCTTTGCCTTTTTGGCTTCTTTTAGTTCTGCCGCATCTATTCAACTTTTAAATGCTACTCTCGAAGAGGCAGCAGCTTATTTTTCCAATTTGACTGGCAACTCATACATTATTGATTTTGAGACTGATAAACGGTTTGTTGTTACGAGAGATGATTTAGATACCCAAGATGAATTTCATCAACTTTTTGTTGAACTTGTGACAAATGCAGAAGCTAAGATCGAAAAAAAGGCTGAGCGGAGCTATGTGATATCCACAATGGCCATCGAAATCGAACCGGAAGAAGAAACAAAAGAACCTCCCAAATTAATTTTTAGAATGAATTTAGAAAATAAAATGACGTTTAAGGGTTTGCAAAATCTATTGGCGACAATGTCAGACTTAAATGGGATAAAAATAATTGAAGAAAAAAGTGATACTAATTCGGTTATACTGCTTGGAGATAACGATAGTATCAACTTGCTGAAAATTTTATTATCAAACCTACCATCAGACCCAGTTAAGAAACAAACCCCGAAAGTTGTCGTCGAAACGCAGGTTGAGCCTGAAATAAAAGTAGAGAAAAAATCTGAAGAAGTAATTAGAGTAGTCGATCTTAACTATGGAGATGCCAATGAACTTATGTTGAATTTGCAGCAAGTTTTGGGTGGTGGTGAAGATAGCGTAGGATTGAATATTGCAGCGCATGTAAGTGCAAATCAGTTAATTTTATCTGGAAAAGAGATGGACGTGTTGTCCACTATTTCTGTAATAAAACAGTTAGACCGTGCGCCGCGACAAGTATATGTAGACGCTATAATTGCAGAAGTTTCAGAAGAGTCGGCAAAGAAATTAGGATTACAGTTTTCAGTCAATAGTGACAACATTTCAGCTTCTGTTGTCACTGGTGTTAGTGGTGTCAATATTGGTTCAGCAGCTGGTAACACATTCTTGGCAGGCGCTGCTGGGGGTATTTTTGCCGCTGGTGCTGGCGCTAATGTTGTCCCTGATATAGGGCTTTTGTTAGCTGCTCTTGAGGGAGATAAAGATAACAGAATTTTAGCCACGCCAAGTCTAATGACCACCGAAAATAAAGAAAGCACCATATTGGTTGGTCAAAATGTCCCCTTTATTACTGGTCAATATACAAACCAAAATGGTGATAATTCTGCGCCGTTTCAAACCATAAAAAGAGAAGATCTAGGAACCTTACTAAAGCTAAAGCCTAAAATTGGACCCAATGGAAATATAGTCATGGAAATATGGCAAGAGGTATCCAGGATAGATCAGTCCACTCCAGGATTGAGCGATGTTGTGACTGTTAAGCGGCAAATTTCAACAGTGATTTCAGCAACGGAAGGTGAAACTATCGCCATAGGTGGCCTTAGAGTTGAGCAACAAGAATTAGCGACAAGCAAAATACCCTTTTTTGGAGATTTGCCAGTTATAGGTAAAGCTTTCACTCAAGAAGTAGCGAATACTGTAAGTAGAAATCTTGCGATATTTTTAAGGCCCACTTTGGTGAGCAACAAAAATCAACGAAAATCAGTTTTTAATATGTGGCAAAAATCTCTTGGTGCAGAATTGACAGAGAGTGGCTCAGATAAGTCTCAATTTTTCAAATTTGATCCAGTTGCCACTATGCAGCCTGATAATCATCTCACCAAGGGGTACCAAGGTACTTCAGTCAATGATTGATAAAAGAAAAACTGATACTCTAGGAATTTCAGTTAATAAGGATCTATCACCCGTCGAAGTGTATTTTGAGGGTAAATTAGATGCAGTAGCTCAGAGTGAGTTGGAATACCTCTATGGAGGCGACTTAAAATTTATAAATGGTAGACTGAGCAGTGAAAACGCATTCACTAAGGGTACAGATGAAGCAAAGATAATTAATACAGAAATAAATCAGTTTGTTACCGATGAAGAATTTAAAAAGTCTGCAAAAATTGCATTGGAAGCCTCTGACGAAACCGATACCCCTGTTGTAAAGCTTTTCAATAATCTTATTTCTGTTGCGATATCTAGACAGGCTTCGGATATTCACATTGATGTAAACGGCAAATCGCTTGGGATAAAAATGCGATTTGATGGTCTCCTCGTCAGTTATGCTGATCTTGATATTAGAGTTGCGCCAATGCTTATTGCCAGGATTAAACTTTTAAGTGGAATGGACATAACTGAAAGACGCAAGCCTCAAGACGGGCGATTTAGCGTTATTCATCGTAGCAAAGAAGTAGATATTCGATCTGCATGTATGCCGGTGACGGGTGGAGAGAGGGTTGCACTAAGAATCTTCAACCAAGACCCAAATATATTTACGCTAGAAAAAATTGGATTAAGCGAAACTCACGTTGATGTACTTACCAACGTAATTTCAAAACAAAGTGGGCTTTTAATTATTTGTGGACCAACCGGGTCTGGTAAAACAACAACGATCTATAGTCTCTTGAGTAAGCTTAAGGGCAGAGGGTTAAATATAATGACAATAGAGGATCCCGTTGAAATGGATCTCTCTGACGTTGTTCAAACTCAAGTTGATGAAGATGTGGATTTTAATTTTGCCACAGGTTTGAAATCACTTCTTAGAAACGATCCTGACGTAGTTTTGATAGGTGAGATCCGAGATGAAGAAACGGCTAATATTGCCGTTCGCGCAGCAATGACTGGCCACCTAGTTATTACAACAGTTCATGCAAATAGCCCTGTTGGTGGAATAAAAAGGATTTTGAATTTAAAGGTTGATCCAACACTTTTATCAGATTGTTTATTGGGTGTATTTAATCAAAGGCTGATCAGAATTTATTGTGAAGAATGTGCAGATAAATCAAAATTGTCTGATGGTCATAAAGCGTCGCTACCGCATATTTTCGATGGTTGCGAAAAATGTTTTGGAACGGGCTTCAGCCAAAGGAGGCCAGTAATGTCTCATTTTTTAATGACCTCAGAAGATAAAAAGATGTTAGAAGAAAACCCAACAAAACTTCTAGATTCTGACACGATGATTGAAGAGGCAAATGCAATGCATAAGTCTGGTCTGACGCCCTACTTTGAAGTTAATAAACTGAAGATGAATTAAATGCCTGATTTCCATTACAGAGGTCTATCAATATCAGGTTCTGTATCTGGGTTTATCGAAGCAAGTTCGAAGAAATCTGCTGAAAGTTTGCTAAAGGCAAAGGGTATTAAAGTTCTAAACCTAAAAGTGGAGCGGCCCTATGATGTAAAAACATTTTGGCTTTTTTTATCACTTATAAAATCTTTATTAGATCAAAAAATATCTTTGGTTGATGCTCTGGACATCTCACTTAATCAGTCAAATTCAAAAATTAAAAAGATAGCAAGCCGTACGTTGTCACAGTTAAGCGAGGGGCAGACGCTCAATGTTATTTTTGAAAGTATTTTTAAAGGCTTAGATCAAAAAACCCTTAGCTTGTTGAAAATTGGGAGTGAGCAGTCAGGGTTGGCTCACGCGGCGGGCATTCTATTAGAGGAGCAAAAACTTAAAAAAGATATGAACCGCGAGTTCAATAAAGCGATCGCATACCCAACATTTGTTCTTTTGTTTGCGGTGGCTGCACTCATTGTGGTTTTTGACACTGTTCTACCGGAATTTTCACAGTTCATTGATCATCAAAATCAGACGTTAATGCAAAAAATAATTTTGAGTGGGGCTGGGAAAGGGTATTCGACCTTTCTGTCTGTGCTTTGGGTGTCGTTATTGATAGGTTTTTCTTTTCTGGTTTTGCAAAAATTAAGTGCCTCACGTAAATTTTTTTACTATTTTATGACTTTTGTTCCCGGGCTGAAGCTGATCTCAAGAAAAACAAGCGCATATGAATATTTGAATGCAATAAATCTGGCAATGTCATTGAATGTTGATTTGGGGTCGTCTGTTCAACTTGCAGAAAAAACAGTAAGTAATCTGATCCATCGGAGTAAAATTGAAAATATAAAAACCTTGCTTTTAAATGGCGTTACATTTTCGACTGCAATTAGGGAAACACAACTTTTTGAGCCCATGCAAATTGCTAAAATAGAGGTGGGTGAAAAATCTAAAACCTTACCAGAAATTCTAAACTCAATTGTCGTAGATCTTATTGAAAAAAGAAGGCAGCGGTTTGCTCTTTTTTCACAACTCGTCGGGCCATTTGCAATCATTCTCTTGGGTATTATAATTTTTCTTGTTGCATATGTAGTCGTAACTCCGATGATGGCTTTGCAAAATACGATTGGATAGAATGCGGATGTCTGAAAAAAAACTAAAAGCTTTTACATTAATTGAAATCTTAGTTGCTCTCACAATAATCGGAGTTTTGCTCACATTCGTTGCACCTTATGTTTTGAATAGGCCAGATCAAGCTAGGGAGCTAAAATTAAAGAACGATTTTATGGCATTATCCACAGCACTGAATTTATATAAGTTAGATAACGGCACTCTTCCCGAGCCTGCTAAGGGCCTAGATGTTTTAACAGGTGACGGTTCTAATAAATATCTTCAGTCGGTGCCCTTAGACCCATGGGGTGTTGCCTATAAGCTTGAAAAAGCAACAAATTCTCCTGGGATTATTTTACGGTCAGCTGGACCAGATGGGGTCTTTGGAAATACTTCAGATGACGATGATTTGCTCAGTGATATAATCAAATGATTTTTCGAAAGCATGAAGCTTTCACATTATTCGAAATTTTAGTGGCTTTGAGTATAATAGCAGTTATTTTCACTTCTGCTTCAGTATTAGATTACAGTTACATTCTCAAAAGAGATGTGCATCACTTACAAATGGATCTGAGTTCTAGAGTTCTTACCGCGGTTGCGGAACAAACCATCAACCCTCAAACTCCCATTCTCTCAGTTGAAATTCCTTCTTCATGCTCAGGCGCAGGAATTGAAATAGGGGCGGGTGGCCATGTCTTAAGCCCCGGTGAAATCAATTGTAATGGCAGTATCTTTTGGGTTTCAACTTCTGGGCAAGTTTATGAAAAAAAATAGTCAAAAATTGATGGGCTTCATTCTAATGGAGGTTTTGATCGGACTCACTATTTTGGGAATAACACTGCTATTGTTTTGGCAAAGCTACAACAATCAGATTCAAATCAATGAAAAGCTCATGAATGCTTATGCCGTTGATAGATTAGGATACGATTTAAAAATACTTAAAGAAGTAAACAAATTGAATGAACTAAGTCAGAATTCATATGGTAAAATAACCAATCTCATATGGAACGATGCGGAGTTTAAAGGAACGTCACTTGGTCAAGAGTTTACGATGAAATTTAAATGAAAAAACTAAAAGCTTTTACATTAATTGAAATCTTGGTTGCCATGCTGGTGGGTTCCTTTGTGATCCTCATGGCGACTGAACTCATTTCGTATCAAGGCAAAAGCCGATCTCAACTTGATGATAAGCAGCAGATGCTAGCCTTTGAGATCGCTTTGAAAACTTTACGCGGAGATATCAATGCCTCAATGAAATCTGCGGACGGGAGAAAAAAGGTAGTATGGTGTTCAGATAACAATTCCTCCGTAACATTGAAGTTAAATAAGCCAGTTTACTCTAAAGGTCTTCAAAATTTAGAGATTGTCACGGTTTTATGGGTTTTTTCCGATAATTCAGTTATGCGATCAATAAACGATGATCTGATCCCTCTAAACATAAAATTTAAGCCGATGACGCATAGACTGGAAAAATTACAAGACGACGTATTTTATTTGAAGTCACAAAGTAGGGAACGTAAATTCGCCAGTGTAATAGACTTGAGGTAGCCGTGTGAAGCAGCCAGCCTTTGTATTTCCCATTACTTTATTTGCCCTTCTGTTGATTGCAGGGTTTTCCATTGCTGCGTTTTCGTTACAGCAGACGCATGTGAGGTTTCTAAAGCAGCCAACATCATTTGGCTCAAGAGAAATACAAATTGATAAATTAACTGAAACTTCAAAAGTTGGTGCCCAAAATACTTGGCAAGGTATTGAGAGGCAGGAATTAATTTTAGATGGGCTTTATAACCTTAATCATCTGGTTGAAACAATGGCGTTGGGCGGGCGACAAATAAACTCGGACCAAGTATTAATTTTGGAGAGAGTTCTAGCGGGTTGTAATATCAATACAGATTTTATTCCCAATATGGCGTCTTATCTTTTGCAAGTAAAAACGCCTGGCCGAAAAACTTCAATTTTGGATATCTTAGCTAGTCTAAGACTACCTACAAATGAGCTGCCCAGCATACTATCCTGCGTAAGGCTTGCATCGCCATTAAGTAAAATAAATTTTTCATATGCGTCCGTCGAAATGATTTCTTCTATACTTAAAATAAGTAAGGCGTCTGCAGAAGATTTGAAACAGCGCATCGCTTCAGGTGACATAAATAAAAAAAGTGAAATCATCGCCTATTTTGGATCCGAAAGTAATAATCTGGATTTAGAAAAAAACTTAAAACAAGTTATCGTCCGAGAAACCTATGAGCATGCTGCAGTTTTTTGGACAGAAAATAATGAAACCTTTGCTTTTTTTGATCAAAGTATTGATAAAGATGGAGCATGGAAATTGAATTGGAATATAGTTTTGTGGGTTCCAAAAATTATTAAATGACGCTTGTTTTAAGATATATTTCTGATGAGACCTCAGAACTTTATAAGCTGAGAAGGGGAAAATTAAATTTTTTAAAAACTGGGCCTATTGATAGTCTTTTATCCAAAAAATTTCGATTAGTTATTCTCTCAAAAGAAAATTTTGTGTCATCCTCTATAAAAATAGATGATTTAAACTTTACACCTGATACAGATCAATTTTTGTTTTCTGAAAAATCTATAATGTCTTCTGAAGATATACTTTTTAATCCACCAAAAAGAATGGAGAGAAATAAAACCTGGGAGCAGGTTTGGGTATCAGCATCAAAATTGAAAGCTATCAGCGTTAAACTACCCTCTGCGCAAAAGTTTTTTCCAGAAAATATAGCGGTTCAGAATATTCCGGTGGAAGGCCTCGATCAGTCGTCCAGTAATACATTAGATGGATTTAGGTTCGATACTAAAACAGATTTTTTTGATTTAAAATTTAGAAAAAAAAGAAAGTCACAAACCTTTTTTATTCTTGGGATGATATTTTTATCTGCCTTGCCTTGGTTGCCATTTTCAAGTGATTTTATTTTTGGTCCTGCTGATGAAATAAGGCTCTTTGATAATAACATTAGAACGCTTGATATTTTTGCGGAACTAAGCGGCACTCTTTCTTTGCCAGACCTTAAAGCGCTTGAATTTAATCAGACTAATGACCTCATCCGCATTACGGCTCATGAAGGCTTTATCTTTGACAAAGAACTTAAAGATCAAATTGAAGCTTTTTGTGAAGCTTCGGGTTGCTCTGTAGAGTTTTGGGATGCGGGTATTATCGTAAGGAAAGAAAAATAAATGCGAATATTATTACTTATTATTTTCGTTATTTCGTTTTCTGCAAAGATAATCGAGTTGGATGCAAAAGATCCAAACCTAAGTGAGATTGACGCTAAGCTCACAGAAAGCTCTATAAGCTCTGATCAACTTGATGTGGTTTTCCAGGAGTTTTTTGACCTCGAAGCTAGGTCTAAGGTCGAGAACGAAACTATAATTTCTGTCGTCTTTGAAAATATCCAAGAAGAAGATGCGTTGCGCGTCTTGCAAAGATCGCAGGAAGTGAAAGTGTTAAAATTGCATAAAGCTTCAATTATTTCGGGCGAAAGTGAAAAATCATATAACCTCGAAATTATCTATGTAGCGGGATAAATGTTAATAGCATCGATTTCTATTTTCACTTATTTAACGGTAGTGACATTTTTCTTTGAAAAAGGTTTTTTGAACACTTTAAAGACAATTATTTTTTTTAGTGTTTTTATTTTGGTAGCTCTCTTTTTACTAGAAGGTAGTCCTTCCGCTGAAATTTTTTATTTTCTTTTAGTATGCATTTTATGGCTACCGCTTGCTCTTGATGATCTGAAGTCCAATAGCGTCAATCGGATTTTTCTTTATTTTTCTTCACTTTTTTCGTGTTTGGGATTGTTAATGGTGAAGACGCTAGACATTCACGGAATGATGATAAGCCTCTTCCTTGTTCTTATCGTTTCTTTATTGGCGCTGATTATTAAAAACAGGAAGGGGCGAGAAGCAATTGGGCCAGCGGACTATTTAGCAATATTTTCTTTCAGTTTTTCCCTTTCACCTTATTCTGTGGGAATATGGATTATACTTTTTTCATCCCTAGGTATGATCCATTCTGTGGTAAACAAGCGTCTATCTATCCCGCTTATACCATTTCTGTTTTCGGCGTGGTGCCTCGCTTACGCATATTATTAATTAATAAATTTATTAAGGAGGGGTGCATAGAAAGATAGAGCAGCAATAATGATTTCGTTATTATTTTTCTCATTCTGTCTGAACATTATTGCACTTTTAGCGTTTGGAGTTGTTTGGCACCCTATGACTGGACCTTCCTCACTATCTAAACCAAATACGAAATTTAGTTTCATTTGCTCACACTTACCTTCAACAGTTTTTTGAAAATTTGAGTGGTTTTTAGAAAAGCTTTTAATTGTCATTTGTGGTTCCGAAGCCGCTGAAAGCTGCAACCCCTTCGCTATTTCTTTAGAGTCATCTGGCCCAAATAAGAAAAGGAGATTACCGGAGAGACTAATGTCACAAATAGTGGCCTGTTGGGTTAAATCATAAACTACGTAATCACTGTTTTCCTGTTCTAGTACTATGTATTTTTGATACATTTTTGCTGACATAAATTCACCTGTGATTTCCTCTGAGCAAGACGGTTCAACTACTTTTTCTGATGGCTCAAAAATAGGGGCGCATGCAACGAGTGTGGTTACCAAAACAAAAAATATAAGTTTGATTTTCAACATTTCATCTGACTAATACCTCATGGCTTGAATTACGCAAAGCTAACTAGAGAATTTCTTGATTTAATTTCATTATAATTATAAACTAAAACTATGCCTGTAACAAATCCCACGAATTTCGATTTGTTACTTCTATTCACGATAACATAATCGGACAAATCGATGAAAAAGTTTTTAATAATTATTTCTCTTAGTTTTATCAGCGCTTGTGGGGGCAGCTCTTCTGCCACTCAAGGCTTATCTACACCCTCAAATATTTCAATGGTACCTGCTAATTAAGGATATTTAAAATGAAAAAGAATTTATTACTTACATTAAGCGTATCTTTGCTTTCAATGGGTAGATTAGTACATTCCAAATTTAATGCCTCGGGAACAGTTTATTCCACAGCTC
>ERZ802830.3412-NODE-3412-length-13531-cov-37.0577_pt1 | contig 13531 bp, 9 predicted proteins | sample MGYA00345654_ERZ802830 | MGnify/ENA primary metagenome ERZ802830 (study PRJEB30503, sample SAMEA104212375) | marine metagenome | biome: Westerlies Biome; feature: [SRF] surface water layer (ENVO:00010504) within the epipelagic zone...; material: water... | reverse complement strand
AAAATTATGGGGTGCCATTTTCGCGTACCGAAGAAGGCAAAATCTATCAGCGCCCATTTGGTGGCCATACGCTTGATCATGGCAAATCGATGGCACGGCGCGCCTGTGCCGCTGCCGACCGTACCGGCCACGCGATTCTTCATACGCTTTATCAGCAATGCCTGAAATATGCGGCGCATTTCCATATCGAATATTACGTTCTGGATCTGTTGATGACAGATGCGGGTGAATGTGCCGGGGTTATCGCGCTGTGTATGGAAGATGGCACATTGCACCGGTTTTGGGGACAGCAGACTGTGCTGGCCACCGGTGGGTATGGGCGGGTGTATTTTTCCTGCACATCGGCGCATACATGTACCGGTGACGGCAATGCGATGGCGTTGCGGGCTGGCTTGCCGCTACAGGATATGGAATTTGTGCAGTTTCACCCGACCGGCGTCTATGGTGCCGGTGTATTGATCACCGAAGGGGCGCGTGGTGAGGGTGGCTATCTGACCAATTCCGAGGGCGAGCGCTTTATGGAACGGTTTGCGCCAACAGCAAAAGATCTGGCCAGCCGCGATGTTGTCAGCCGCGCCATGACCATAGAAATCAATGAAGGCCGCGGCGTTGGCCCGAATAAAGACCATATTATGCTGCATCTGGAACATATTGATCCTGATACCTTGCATGTGCGTTTGCCCGGCATCACCGAAACCGCGCGGATTTTTTGTGGTGTTGATGTGACCCGCGAGCCGATCCCGGTATTGCCGACCGTGCATTACAACATGGGCGGCATCCCGACGAACTATCATGGTGAGGTGTTATCCCCAACCAAGACGGACGAAAATGCTGTGGTGCCGGGGCTTATGGCGATTGGTGAAGCGGCCTGTGTATCGGTACATGGGGCGAACCGGCTTGGCACCAATTCGCTGCTTGATATTGTGGTGTTTGGCCGCGCCGCCGCGCATCGGGCCAGCGAAACAGTGACAGCTGGCGCAGCGCTGGCGAAGGCGCCGCAATCTGCTACCGATAAAGCGCTCGACCGATTTGACCGGATGCGCCATGCGAATGGCAGCGAGACAGTGGCGCAGCTTCGTCTTGATATGCAGCATGCCATGCAACGTCATGCGGCGGTGTTCCGGTCGAGCGAATCGCTGACAAGCGGTGTCCAAAGCATGGATAAAATCGCCAGCCGGATGGGGCATATTGGCGTTGCCGATAAATCAATGATCTGGAACACTGATTTGATTGAGGCTCTGGAACTGGACAATCTGATGGGACAGGCGCTGGTGACGATCCGCTCAGCCGATCAGCGTCAGGAATCGCGCGGTGCGCATGCGCATGAAGACTGGCCCGAGCGTGACGATGAAAACTGGATGAAACATACGGTGATGTGGCTGGACGAAAATAATAAATCACAGCTTGGCTATCGTAAGGTGGTGATGAACACCCTGAGCAATGATGTGGCCCCTATTCCACCAGCACAGCGCGTGTATTAGGCAAGAGCGAAAGAGGACTGTTATGGCCGAATTTAGACTGCCTAAAAATTCAACATTGACCAAGGGCGTGACGCATAAAGCCGACAATGCCGCGCAAAATGTAAAGACTTTTGAAGTCTATCGCTGGTCGCCTGATGATGACGCCAATCCGCGTATCGATAGTTTTGAAATTGATCTTGATCGCTGTGGGCCGATGGTGCTGGATGCGCTGATCAAAATTAAAAGTGAACAAGATAGCAGCCTGACTTTCAGACGGTCTTGCCGTGAGGGCATTTGTGGATCCTGTTCGATGAATATTGACGGCACCAATACGCTTGCCTGTTTGAAAAGCATTGATGATGTGAAAGGCGCGGTGAAAATTTTTCCGCTGCCGCATATGCCGGTGGTAAAAGATCTTGTGCCGGATCTTAGCCAGCCATACCGCCAGCTCACCTCAATTGAACCATGGTTGAAAGCAGACACCGCCCCGAGCGACGGCGAAGAGCGTCGTCAATCGCCGGCCGATCGGGAAAAGCTCGATGGGCTGTGGGAATGTGTTTTATGCTTCAGCTGTTCGACGGCATGTCCGAGCTATTGGTGGAACAGCGATGACTATCTTGGCCCGGCGGTATTGCTGCAAGCCTATCGCTGGATTGCTGATAGCCGCGATGAACACAAAGCGGAACGGCTGGAATCGCTGGATGATAGTTTTGCGCTGTATCGGTGTCATACCATTATGAACTGCGCCAAAACCTGTCCAAAAGGTTTGAACCCGGGCAAGGCGATTGCCAGTATCAAAAGCGAGATGGCGCAACGCTGATGCAATGACCGATCCGGCAGACCACCCGCAGCGATACCCAAGCCATCACTTAGCCAGAAAAATTGCTAACGGCGATTTATCGCCAGATGCGGGGCAACAGGTGGCGGCCGAAAAGCTGGACAGTCTGATTGACCGGCTCTGTCATAACCAGTCGCGAAACTGGATCACAAAATTGTTGCGCCCATCCCAGCCAGTGACCGGCCTTTATATCTATGGTGGTGTGGGTCGCGGCAAAACCATGTTGATGGATATGTTCGTCTCCAGCTTGCCGCATCACCCGACAGCACCGACCGTCTGGCGGTTGCATTTTCATGATTTTATGGTGCTGGCACAAGACAGCATCCATGCGGCACGCCAAGCCGGTGATGATGACCCGATCGAAGCCGCGGCAAAGCTGCTGGCGGCGCGCGGGCAGGTGCTCTGTTTCGATGAAATGGAAGTGCGCGATATTGCCGATGCCATGATTCTGGCGCGGCTGTTCTCGACGCTTCTTAACAGCGGTATTACGGTGCTGGCGACCTCTAACCGGCATGCGGATGATCTCTATAAAAACGGGCTGCATCGTGATCGGTTTCTGCCATTTATCGAACTGTTAAAATCCCGCTGTGAGATGTTTGAGCTGGCCGCCGGAATTGACTGGCGCGGCTCGGTTCTGGCGTCAATGCCGACCTGGTATCAGCCGCTGAATGCGGCCAATCAGCAATGCCTTGAAGCCGCTTTTCAGCAGCTGGCGGGTGATACAGCAATGACCAGCGAGACCATCCGTGTGGCCGGGCGTGATATCATCATCGACAAGGTGGCTGGCGATATAGGTTATGCCAGCTTTGCCAGCCTGTGTGATGTGCCATTGGCGGCACGTGATTATCTGGCGATTGCCGGGCGATTTGCCGGGCTGGTGCTGGCCGATATACCGCAATTCACCGAGTCTAATGAACATTTGGCGCGGCGCTTTATGTGGCTCATTGATGCGTTATATGATCGTGGCCGGTTTCTGGTGGCCTCGGCGGTGACAGATATTGAAACATTATATGCCGGTCATCAATGGCAATTTGAGTTTGACCGGACCGCATCGCGGCTTGGTGAAATGGTGGCACGAGGCCAGCCAGATAAGGTCTAGTTATGTCGCTATGGGTCATGTCGCTATTGGGCGGCGTATTTTTCCACAGAGCCGGTGATTAGCCTTGTATGTATTTGCATAGTCCGCTACACCACAGCGATACGCCGTTGCTGCAAGATTGTGATTGCCCAGAGCGGCGTCATTCGGATTGAGCAACAATGGAAGTGAAGCATCATGGCACGACATAAAATCTCTCTAATTGGCGCTGGCAATATTGGTGGCACATTGGCTGTGCTTGCCGGTTTGAAAGAGCTTGGCGACATCACCCTGTTCGATATCGCCGAGGGTATTCCACAGGGCAAGGCGCTTGATATTGCGCAATCAAGCCCGATTGAAAGATTTAATGCGGCGGTTACCGGGGCGAATGATTATGCCGCTTTGGCTGACAGTGACGTGGTCATTGTCACCGCTGGTGTGGCGCGCAAGCCAGGCATGAGCCGCGATGATTTGATCGGTATCAATACCAAAGTGATGAATCAGGTTGGCGCTGGTATCAAAGAACATTGCCCGAATGCTTTTGTTATTTGCATCACCAACCCGCTTGACGTCATGGTCGGGGTTCTGCAACGCGCCTCGGGTCTGCCGGCGGCCAAGGTGGTTGGCATGGCCGGGGTGCTGGATTCGGCACGGTTCCGCCTGTTCCTTGCAGAAGAATTTAATGTATCCGTCGAAGATGTGACCGCCTTTGTTCTGGGTGGACATGGCGATACGATGGTGCCGTTGGTGCGCTATTCAGCTGTTGCCGGTATACCGGTTCCCGATTTGATTAAGATGGGGTGGTCAAGCGATGCGCGGATTGCCGAGATCGTCCAGCGAACACGCGATGGCGGTGCTGAAATTGTTGGCTTGCTGAAAACCGGATCGGCTTTTTATGCGCCAGCGTCGTCAGCCATTGAAATGGCAGATGCCTATTTGAAAGACAAAAAGCGCCTACTGCCTTGCGCCGCCTATGTCGACGGTGCCTATGGGCTTGACGGTCTGTATGTCGGCGTGCCGGTGATTATTGGCGCTGGCGGTGTTGAACGCATTGTCGAAATTGATCTGAATGCGGACGAACAAGCGATGTTCGATAAGTCGGTTGGCGCGGTAAAAGCCCTGAATGATGTTGTTGCCGGGCTGGCATCATAAGCGCCAAAAATCATCAATCTCTGCTATGGCGCAGCCGGGGTGTTGCGCCATACGGGCTGCCGTCATTGCAGAAGATTTGCTGAAATTTTGATTTTAACTGCGGTCTGACTTGAAATACAAAAATTACCGCATAGACTGATATGCAGTTTTTATATTTCGCGATGTATTGGAACACGACCTGCCATGGATGATGCTGCTTCGACTTTGAGTGACGTGAGCGCAGAAATTGACCTGAGCCTGTTATCGGGCGCGAATGCGACATTTATTGCGGAAATGAACCGTGCCTGGCGGGCTGATCCAAAATCTGTCGACCAGAACTGGAACGCTTATTTCGAGGCGTTTGGCGATCTGGCCTATGGCGGCGATGAAACTGAGTCTGGCCCCAGCTGGGGGCGCGCGCCAAGCCGGGTTATTGGCGCGGTAGACCCGGATGCCTCGATCAAGGCGGTGGCCGAAGGCCATGTATCCGGGCGGACGATGAATGCCACAGATATGCGCGCGGCAACGCTTGATTCCTTGCGCGCGGTGATGTTAATCCGCGCCTATCGTATCCGCGGCCATCTTATCGCTGATCTTGACCCGCTGTCACTTGAAGACAAGCCGCTGCACCCTGAGCTTGATCCGAAAAGCTATGGGTTTGGCGATGATGACTGGGATCGTCCTATTTTCATCGATCATGTGCTTGGTCTGGAAACCGCAACGCTGAGTGAAATTATTGACCGGCTGCGGAAAACCTATTGTGGCACAATAGGCGTTGAATTTATGCATATTCAGGATCCGGCGCAAAAGGCCTGGATACAGGAACGTATCGAAGCCATCGGCAACCAGACGGATTTTACCGTTAAAGGTAAAAAAGCGATCTATGAACGTCTGGTCGATGCAGAAGAATTTGAACGCTATCTGCACAAAAAATATACCGGCACAAAACGCTTTGGGATGGATGGTGCCGAGGCGGTGATTCCGGCGCTGGAACAAATCTTAAAGCGCGGCAGCCAGCTTGATCTGCGCGAAGCTGTCATTGGTATGGCACATCGTGGTCGTTTGAATGTGCTGCATAATGTCCTGCAAAAACCGTTTCGGGCGATTATTTCGGAATTTTTAGGCAACCCGGCAAACCCGGAAAATGCCGGTGGTTCGGGTGACGTGAAATATCATATGGGGGCCTCGGCAGATCGTGATTTCGATGATGCAGGGGTGCATCTGTCACTGGCGCCGAATCCATCGCATCTTGAAATTGTTGACCCGGTTGTTGTCGGGCGGGTGCGCGCAAAACAGCAACAGCGCGGTGATCATGACCGCACCCAGGTGCTGGGCATTTTGCTGCATGGTGATGCGGCTTTTGCCGGTCAGGGTGTTGTTGCCGAAACATTTGCCTTTTCTGCGCTGCGCGGTTACCGCACGGGCGGCACAATTCACATTATTATCAATAATCAGATCGGCTTTACCACCAGCCCGTCATTTTCGCGGTCGTCACCCTATCCGACTGATGTCGCCAAAATGGTTATGGCACCGATCTTTCATGTGAATGGTGATGATCCTGAGGCCGTCGTTCATGTGGCGCGTATTGCGACAGAATTTCGGCAGGCATTTGGTACCGATGCGGTCATTGATATGTTCTGCTATCGGCGTTTTGGCCATAATGAAGGGGACGAGCCAGCCTTTACCCAACCATTGATGTACAACGCCATCGGCGCGCATCTTTCAACCCGTGATCTTTATGCCCAGCGGCTGGTTGATGAGGGCATTTACGATCAGGAAGCAGCGCAACAGGTTGTTGCCGATCGCATTGCCTATCTTGATGCCGAGTTTGATGCGGGCACCAATTATCTGCCGAACAAGGCTGACTGGCTTGAGGGCAGCTGGTCTGGCATGGTCACCGCGCATGGCGAGGACAGGCGTGGCGAAACCGCCGTCGAACTCGACAAATTGCGGCAAATTGGTGCCAGCATGACAACCCCGCCTGATGGTATGACGCTGAACAGCAAGTTGCTGCGGATTATCAAAGCACGCGGAGATATGATTGCCAAAGGCAGTGGTATTGACTGGTCGACGGCGGAACATTTGGCGTTTGGATCAATTTTGATGGAAGGCAATCCGGTGCGATTGTCCGGCCAGGATTCATGTCGCGGCACATTCAGCCAGCGGCATGCGGTGTTTGTTGATCAGGTCAATGAGGAACGCTATACGCCGCTCAATCATCTGAGTGAAGATCAGGCTGATTTTGAAGTGATTGACTCGCCGTTATCCGAAGCCTCGGTGATGGGGTTTGAATATGGGTTTTCACAGGTTGAGCCAAATGCGCTGGTCATGTGGGAAGCACAATTCGGCGATTTTGCGAATGGCGCACAGGTGGTTGTTGACCAGTTTATCTCGTCTGGTGAGGCCAAATGGTTGCGGATGAACGCGCTGGTTTTGCTGTTGCCGCATGGCTATGAAGGGCAAGGCCCGGAACATTCATCGGCGCGCCTTGAACGTTATCTGCAGCTATGTGCCGAAGATAATATGCAGGTGGTGAATTGCACCACCCCAGCCAATTACTTTCACGCTTTGCGGCGTCAATTGCGGCGGAATTTCCGCAAACCGCTTATTGTGATGACGCCGAAATCATTGTTGCGGCATAAAGCCTGTGTGTCGGATCTGGCCGATATGGGGCCGGGAACGACCTTCCATCGGCTGCTGGACGAGCGTGATACCGAGGTGCGGCATGGAAAGGTTAAGCGGATCGTTCTGTGTAGTGGCAAGGTGTATTACGATCTGGCCGCTGCACGCGATGCTGCAAAAGCGTGGGATATTGAGATTTTGCGGGTTGAGCAGCTTTATCCATTCCCGACTAAAGCTGTCAAAGAGATTTTGTCAAAAACCCCCAAGGCGAGCGTCGTATGGTGTCAGGAAGAGCCAAAAAATATGGGCGGCTGGACATTTGTGCGTGATTACATTGAAGACATCATGGCTGAGACTGGCATGCAGCAGCAACGGCTTGTTTATGCTGGCCGGGATGCGGCAGCGTCGCCGGCAACCGGCACATTATCGCGGCATAACCGGGAACAGAATGATTTGGTTGCAGCCGCGCTTGATCTGCCGAGCCAGTCAAAATCATAGGGTGTTGCTGGTAAAGTCATAGGGTATCGCTGGGTAACAATTGTCATTGTAATAACCGCAGCAAAATAAGGCACCACGAGGAGGGCGCTGGAAATGGCCATAGAAATTACTGTTCCAACTTTGGGCGAATCGGTGAGCGATGCCACGGTCGCGCGTTGGATAAAAGCCAGCGGGGATAATGTGGCGGCTGATGAACCCATTGTCGAACTCGAAACCGACAAGGTTACGCTGGAAGTGCCGTCACCCGTCGCTGGCCAGCTTGGCGACATTGTGGCGGCCGAAGGGGCGGTTGTTGAAGTTGGCGCTATTCTGGCGCATCTCGAGGAAGGTGCGAGCGCTGCGCCGGTAAAAGCCCCGGAGAAAAGCCAAGCGAAGGCCCAAGAGAAAGTTTCAGAGAAAGTTTCGGAACAGCCATCGGCGCCTGATCTGGCTGCCGGCACGCCAGCGGCAACAACCGCCAATGATCATTTGTCGCCAGCTGTGCGGCGGCTTGTTGCCGAACATAACATCGACCCGGCGCGCCTTACCGGTACCGGTGTTGGCGGTCGTCTCACCAAAGCCGATGTGTTGAACGCGGTAAATAAGCCCCGGTCAGCGCCAGCAGTGTCAGAGCTGCCGGCAACACCGCCGCGCGCGCCATCACGGGATGTGGATGCGGCACGTGAAGAACGTGTGCCGATGTCAAAATTGCGCAAAATTATCGCGAGCCGGTTAAAGTCAGCCCAAAATAATGCCGCCATGTTGACGACATTTAATGAAGTTGACATGACAGCGCTGATGCAGTTGCGGACAGACTTTAAAGATGCATTTGAAATGGCGCATGAAATCCGTCTGGGGTTCATGGGGGTATTTGTGCAGGCGGCGATTCAGGCGTTGCGCGAATTTCCGGCGGTCAATGCGGAAATTGATGGGGCTGATATTATCTATAAAAATTACTATAATATCGGCGTTGCTGTTGGCACCCCGCAAGGTCTTGTGGTGCCGGTGATCAAAGATGCCGGTACGATGGATCTGGCCGCGACCGAACAAGCCATTGCCGATTTTGGCGCCCGCGCTCGTGAAGGTAAAATTGCACCAGATGAAATGGCTGGTGGCAGCTTTACCATATCAAATGGTGGGGTCTATGGGTCGCTGATGTCGACGCCTATTCTGAACCCGCCGCAAAGCGCTATTTTGGGTATGCACAAGATTGATAAACGCCCGGTTGTGGTCGATGATCAAATTGTGATTCGGCCAATGATGTATCTGGCACTATCTTATGACCACCGTATTATTGATGGCCGCGAGGCGGTGTCGTTCCTGAAGCGCGTTAAAGATGTGGTCGAAGATCCGCGGCGTTTGTTGCTTGGTGTATAACACAGCAGTGACGGGCAGCGGCATCGGGTAAAAAACAGCAACAAATGATGGGCTGCAAGCATGAGCGATAAAAATTTTGACCTGATTGTGATCGGCGCCGGGCCTGGTGGATATGTGGGGGCGATTCGTGCGGCGCAATTGGGTATGCGTGTGGCCTGTATCGAAAAACGCCCCACCCTTGGCGGCACCTGTCTGAATGTCGGTTGCATTCCGTCAAAAGCCCTGTTGAATGCGTCGGAACATTATGCCAATGCAGCGTCGGGTCATCTGGCCAGCATGGGTGTGGCGATTGGCGCGGTAAAACTGGATTTGCCGGCGATGATGCAGTCCAAAGATGATATTGTGTCGGGTCTGACAACCGGCATTGATTTTCTGTTCAAGAAAAACAAAATCACCCGGCTTGAAGGCAGCGCACGCATTGATGGTGCTGGTGCGGTGACGATTGTCGATGGCAAAGATAAAGGCAGCTACAGCACGGATAAAATCATGATTGCGACCGGCAGCCATGCGTCCAGCCTGCCGGGAATTACCATTGATGAAAAACGCATTGTCAGCTCGACCGGCGCGTTAAGTCTGGATAAATGCCCGAAAAAACTGCTTGTCATTGGGGCTGGTTATATCGGGCTGGAACTTGGCACTGTCTGGGCGCGGCTGGGGGCTGAGGTCGAGGTGATCGAATTTCTGCCGCGTATCCTGCCCGGTATGGATGATGAAATTGCCAAAAAATTTCTCGCCATTGCCAAAAAACAAGGGGTGTCATTTCGCCTGAGCACCGCTGTCAAAGCGGCGAAGACATCGAAAACCGGGGTCAGTTTGACGGTCGAACCTGCGGCTGGCGGTGCGGCAGAAACGGTGACAGCCGATATTGCACTGGTGTCGGTCGGGCGGCATCCGGCAACTGACGGGCTTGGTTTGGAAGCGGCCGGTATCAGCCTGACGGAGCGTGGCCGTATCGCGGTTGATTCGCGGTTTGAGACAAGCCTTGATGATGTGTTTGCCATTGGCGATGTGATTGACGGGCCGATGCTGGCGCATAAAGCCGAAGAAGATGCGGTGGCGGCAGTGGAAATGATGGCTGGCCAGCCGGGGCATGTGGATTACGCGCTGGTGCCCGGCATTGTCTATACGGCACCGGAGATTGCCACGCTGGGGCAAAGTGAAGAGGCGCTGAAAGCGGCAAAGACCGACTATAAAAAAGGCGTATTCCCATTTGCCGCCAATAGCCGCGCCCGTGCCCAGGGTCACAGTGATGGTTTTGTTAAAATTCTGGCATGCAGCCAGACCGACAAAGTGCTTGGTGTGCATATCATCGGGCATGAGGCAGGCACGGTGATTCACGAATGCGCCACCGCCATGGCGTTTGGCGCGTCGGCCGAAGATATTGCCCGCACCTGTCATGGACATCCGACATTGAATGAGGCTGTGAAAGAAGCCGCATTGGCTGTCGATGGTCGTGCTATTCACATATAACTAGCGCTGGGCAGATATAGCTAGCGTCGGGCCCGGGGATGGGTATCGCGGTGCAGCCGGATAAGATGGCCTTCATCAACCTCGGTATAACGCTGGGTTGTTGACAGGCTGGCATGTCCAAGCAATTCCTGAATGGCGCGCAGATCGCCACCATTGCCAAGCAGATGCGTGGCAAAGGCGTGTCTGAGTGCATGCGGCGTCACATGCGCCGGCAGATCGAGACTGGCCCGCAAATCTTCGACAAGACGTTGCACCGCGCGCGGCCCAAGCGCGGCGCCGCGGCTGCTGACAAATAGCGGCCCGGCGGTGCCAGCATCGAACGGACATACCGCCAGATAATCATCAACCGCCTCGGCGGCGGCACGCAGCACCGGCACCTCACGGGTCTTGCCGCCCTTGCCAAAGACGCTCAGCCAGTCGCCAAGCGGGGCGTCAGCGCGGCGCAATGCAAGCGCCTCGGAAATACGCAACCCGGCACCATAAAGCAGCATTAAAACGGCAAAATCACGTTGTTTGACCCAGTCAGCGCCACGCCGTTCAAAAATAGCCTCAAGTAATGATCTGGCGTCATCTGCGGATAGTGATTTTGGTACCGAACGGGCTGGTTGCGGCGCCCGAAGCCAGCTCAGATCAGGCACATCAAGCAGTTGCCGACGGCCACAAAAGCGGAAAAAGCTGCGTAAAGACGCGACCCGCCGCGCAATCGTCGTGCGTGCCAATTGTCGCGCCGCCATGCTTGCCAGCCAGCCGCGGAACAGCTGCCGGTCGATCATCGCAGAGGCGGTCGGCACGGTGCTGGCAAAGGCAGAAAAATCGTCAAGGTCACGGCGGTACGCATCCAGCGTATTGTCACCATAACGCTTTTCCGTCGACAGCCAGTTCAGCCAGGCCGTGCGATGCGTCGCATCAATCATCGCAATTCAACCAGAGATTCAAGCCGTGCTGCCAAGGTCACACCAATCATTTCAGCCAGCAAGACCAGTAAATCACTGCCCAGATCAGGTTGAAAACTTGTCGGGTGGTTGCCGGCAAGCAGTAACACACAGTTTGAAACCGGTGCTGGCAAGCGGTCTGGCAAACGGATCAATGCGATGCTGGCGGCAGGCTGGCCCAACAAAGTGGTGCCGGCATCATTTGGCGCGCCTAAATATATGGTGCGGCCCTGTAGTGCGGCGGTGATTCGCGCGGCTGGCTGGACGTCAAGCCCGGCCGCCACGATGCCGGCCAGGCTGGTTTCCGACTCGATAATCAACAGCGATTTCTGTAGATCGAAAATCGTCGGAAATTCGGCAGAGATGACATGGCATAACCCGGCCAGATCGGTGCTCGCCAAAAGCGCCAAGGTCGCATGATGAAGCCGTTTCCAGCTCACCATATTCTCGGCGGCGACATGCAACAGCGATTTGTGCGCCAGACCAAGACGTCTGGCCTCATCACGCGCGCGCGCGGCCAGAGCCGGACTCAAATCAACGATATTTGCCATATCCGGGTCTGCAATATCCGGATTTACCATATCAGGTTTAAACTGGCCCGGACTTAACTGGCCCGGATGGGTGTCAGCATCGACAGATTTAGCCGCCGCCAGACATTGTGCAAGCAGCTCCGGATGATGTGCCAGACAGTCCGGATGCGCGGTGATATAAGCCACCACATCTTGCTGTGAAAATGGTGATTTATCTTTTGCCATACCCGGTTTCCACCTCTGGGCGCTATTGTGTGATGCGGTTCGTTATGCCAACAGCCGGTTTACAGAATAGATTGCCCGGTCTTCGCCCAATCCTGTAAAAACGCATCAAGCCCGCTATCGGTGAGCGGGTGCTGATATAAAGCTGTCAGAATTTTCGGCGGCAGGGTGACAACATCTGCCCCGACCAACGCCGCATCGACAACATGTTGGGTGCTGCGCACCGAGGCAACCAATATTTCGGTTGCGTAATCATAATTTGCATAAATGCTGCAAATCTCCTCGATCAGCCCCATGCCGTCCTGGCCGATATCATCAAGCCGGCCAACAAAAGGCGAAATAAAGCTGGCGCCGGCTTTTGCCGCAAGCAGCGCCTGACCGGATGTGAAACACAGCGTTACATTGACTTTTGTGCCGGCGTCGCTGAGCGTGCGACAGGTCTGCAATCCGGCTCTTGTCAATGGCACTTTCACCGTAACATTTGGCGCAATCGCCGCCAGTTTCCGGCCTTCAGCAAGCATTGTTTCATAATCAGTGGCGGTGACCTCGGCGCTCACCGGCCCATCAATCACAGCACAGATTTCGGCGATTCGATGCTCAATTTTATGGCCTGACTTGGCAATCAATGAGGGGTTGGTGGTGATGCCGTCGATAAAGCCGGTGTCGCTGAGCGCGGTGATTTCGTCAATATCAGCGCTATCCAGAAAAATTTTCATAATTTATAATCCTGCTATGGACAGATGGCTGCATGCACTTTTTTAATAGTGCTTTGCAGATGTGATCGTTTTCACCATATCGCAACCGGTCATGCAAATCCATAACCTTGATGCCCGGTGTTATGTCCCGCCGGGATGTCATGCGGCCCTGCAACTGACCTGCGAAAGAGATTGCCCCCAGCGCCATGTCCTCGTCCTTGCCCCCATCATCATCGGCATCATCGCCCGGGCCTGTGCGTCGGCCGGAAATTGTTTCGCCGGAAATTGTTTCAGTGGTCGTTGCGACGCCGGTGGCCGGATGTTTTGATTATATTGTTGCCGAGCATCTTTCGGTGGTTGCCGGCAGTGTGGTGATGGTGCCGTTTGGCAATCGCCGTTTGCCGGGAATTGTGCTGGGGCCCGGTTCCGGCGATGTGGCCGTGGAAAAATTACGTTGTCTCGAAGACGTGTCTGACGTGCCGGCATTGCCAGCCGCGCTGATACCGTTCATGCAGCGTTTTGCCGATTGGACATTGGCGCCGCTTGGGGCTGTCGCCAAGATGATTCTGAGCCAGCCAGCGGCGCTGGCGCCAGCCGCATTGCAGAAACGATTTTTCCGGCCGGAAAGCCTGCCGGCCAAGCAGCGTATGACGCCAGCCCGGCAGCGCGTTCTGGGGGCATTGGCGGATGGCGCGCATCTGA
>ERZ802830.3410-NODE-3410-length-13538-cov-17.0492_pt1 | contig 13538 bp, 14 predicted proteins | sample MGYA00345654_ERZ802830 | MGnify/ENA primary metagenome ERZ802830 (study PRJEB30503, sample SAMEA104212375) | marine metagenome | biome: Westerlies Biome; feature: [SRF] surface water layer (ENVO:00010504) within the epipelagic zone...; material: water... | reverse complement strand
AATTGAAAAGAAAAATGGAATGTTTGTTCTAGATTGTATTGAAGGGCATTTAACTCTATCTGTTCATGATATAGGTGAAGGTGGGTTATTAATAGCAATGTCTGAAATGTGTATGGCGGGTAACCTTGGTGTACAGATTGAAGTAAAAAAAGAATTTCTTCATGCATATTTATTTGGTGAAGATCAAGGCCGTTATTTAATCGAAGTGAGTGAGAAAAATTATGAAAAAGTAATTGCTCTTGCAAAAGATAACTCAGTTCATATTGAAAAGCTTGGTTTTGTAGGAGGAACTGATTTAAAAATCAATCATTTAAATAAAGTATCAATTGCTCAATTAGTAGAAAAAAATTCAGAATTTTTTGAGAAATATACGGGTGAGTAAAATCACTGATATCAACTTACTTATTGGTCGAATTATAATAGGCTTATATTTCTTACTTCCTGGAGCCATTGCAAAAATATTTAATTACGAGTTTATATTTAATTATATGCTTGATCATGACGTTCCCATGACGAACGTTGCACTTATTCTGACTATAATAATTCAGTTTATTTGCTCAATTTCAATTATCTTAGGATGGCACTCTAAAGTTTCAGCATTTATTCTTGCAGTATTAACGATTATTATAAATTATTATATGCATGATTTTTGGGATATGTCTGCTGGGTTGCAACAAGAACATGAACTACAAAACTTTATAAAAAATACTGGGATTATTGCTGGCCTACTAATTTTATCTGCAGCACATCCAGGTAAATATAGTATTAAAAATTAATTAATCGTCTAAGCCGTCAGAAAATATCTTTAGTTTCCTCATTCTTAATACAAAGATAGATATTGCAATTAGCAAAATTGCTCCACCTTCATAGAGAAGATAGCTTGGATCACCAGACTTACCTTGCAAAATAATAAAACGAGCAAGAGCAGTAATTGCAATAAATAATGGAATACTTATTCTAATGCGATCCAAGGTCCAATATTCTCGAGCCATCTGAATAACCTCAAGATAGATAAATAAAAGTAAAAGATCCGCCAAAGTAATTGTCATTGCCAAATACATAGCGTGGAATTCTTTACCAATTGAAAAAACAGTTGCTATAAGAATTGCTACAACCATTACTTTTTCAAGATATTTAATATTTTGAATCACTGCCCTTATATTATAAGAGATAATTTTCTATGCAATACAGATTAATTCCATAAAACCTTAATTTTTATAACTTATAATGTTGAAATCTTTTGTAGAATGATTAATTGTTACTTCTATTATGCCAATGGAACAGAAAGAAATTGAAAGTTTAATCAAGGTTTCAATACCAGATGCAGAGGTAACAATTACTGACCTTGCAGGAGATAACAATCATTTTTCTGCTCACATTACTTCTTCTTTATTTGATGGAAAAACAAGAATTCAACAACATAAAATGGTGTATGATGCTTTAGAAGGAAGAATGGGTGGTATTCTTCACGCGCTCTCTCTTAAAACTACAGTAAAAAAGGATTAAATTATGAATGATCATGTATCTGAAAGTATACAATCTACAATAGACAGCAATGATGTTGTTTTATTTATGAAAGGGAGTAAAGAGATGCCACAATGTGGCTTTTCAAATGCAGTAGTAAATGCACTATCGTATTTAGATGTGAAATTTGAAGATGTTGACGTACTTCAAAATGAAGAAATTCGTGAAGGTATTAAAGTATTTAGTGATTGGCCAACAATACCTCAGCTATATGTAAAAGGTGAATTTATTGGAGGCTGTGACATTGTAAAAGAAATGTTTGAGACTGGAGAATTGTCTCAATTATTCACTGAAAAAGAAATTGCTCACACGAAAAAAGATTAAGATTTTATTAAATACGCTCTCGTATCATTAAAAACTTTTAGACCTCGATCAATAATTTTAGACTGCCATATTTGATCATCAGGATTAAAAGTGCGCATCAATTTCATTCTTGACCAATGCTTTAGTAAGTCTTCATCTCCTTTGAGTGAGCTATTTTGTGTCCACATATTTTCAGCTCTCAAATTTTTGAATACTGTTGTTGGAGGAAAGGTACCAAACTCCTGTGTTACATATATCCATTTTATATCTGAAAAGTAATTTGTTATTCCGCTGTGGAGATCACCTTTGATTTTGTACCCAATTCCTTTATCTGGATCTAAAGGAGCAACATGATCTTGATAAATATTCTTCAAAACATCGTAGTCTTCTTTATTTATTGTATCTGGAATTAAAATTGTATCATATCCAGAAGGTCCTAGCCCCGTATGAAGGTCAACTGCGACTGCTTCTTTTACTTGAGTGATATTATTTTTTAACCAATTCATTATTAATGCAGGTCCTTTCTGCATCTCTTTTCCTCCAAATTGAATACTGTCAGATCTTTGGTATTGGCCTTGAGCAATCCATTGTTTTAGGTTTCTAAATCCATATTTTACAAGATAAAGAGCTCCTTTGAGATAGAAAGAAAAGTCATATTTATTTGGAATTTTCGATGGATTTAAAAAATTATTAATCCTTTCATAACCATCTGGTTCACCGTGAAACTCAGATTTTTCATTTAGAAAATTACGGTTGAGGTCAACATTATTTTCATTCACTCTTCGAAGCCATGCCATACCATATGGATTAATTATATGAATGAATATTATACAATGTGTATCAAATGGTGCTTCATTACTGATAAGATCTAAAACTGATAACTGTATTGCTGATCCTGCAAATCCCTCTACTCCATGAATTCCAGAGGTATATAAAAACATTTTTTCAGATTGAATTGATCCAACAATAGCAATATCAATAATAAGTTCTTCAGAAAATGGTCCACAATGATCTAAATTTAATTGTTCGTGTACAACATTATGACCAAGTATTTTTAGATTAGATATTTGCTCTCTAAAACGAGAGGAAGCTTCATTATAATTTTTTGAAAACCAATGCGATGGACTCATTGGTTGCTGTAATTACCTTGAGTAATACTCGATTACTAAATTGGGTTGCATCTCAGCAGCATAAGGGACTTCAGCAAATTGTGGAACTCGAATAAATGTCGAAGATAGTTTCTTTTCATCAAGCGTTATGTATCCAGGGATATCTCTCTCTTGGTTTTTTTGAGCTTCAATAACAACGGCCATAGCTTTAGATTTATCTTTTACTTCAACTACATCACCTTCATTTAAAAGGTAGCTAGCTATATTAACTCTTTTACCATTTACTTTAACGTGACCATGATTAATAAATTGTCTCGCTGCAAAAACTGTTTGAACAAACTTAGATCTATATACCACTGTATCCAATCGTCTTTCTAAAAGACCAATTAAATTTTCACCAGAGTCTCCTTTTTGTCTTAAGGCTTCATGATAACAATTACGAAACTGTCTTTCATTTAGATTTCCATAATAACCCTTGAGCATTTGTTTTGCATGAAGTTGAACCCCGTAGTCAGATAATTTTCCAGCATGCTTTTGACCATGTTGACCAGGTCTATATTTTCTAAGATTGAATGGGCTTTTTGGTCGACCCCATAGGTTAACGCTTAATCTTCGATCAATTTTGTGTTTTTGTGTTATACGTTTCGACATAGATAATTCGAGGATTTATAGTGTTTTTAGCATGATTGTCAAATGAGAAAGCTATATTTTTCCCGTTTTCTCATACTTAGTTAAAGCAGTAATAATACCCCTTAAAGTCTGCACTTCTCGACCACTTAAATTGGCCCTATGGAATAAATTTCTTATATTTTGCTTCATTTTATCCATTTTTTCTGTTGGTTCAAAAAAACCTCTCTCTTCTAGTTCTAGCTCTAAATGACTAAAAAAATTTAAAAGTTCACTGTTATTAACTTCATTGTCTAGATTATTTATAGATATATCAGTATTTTTATTTATTGACCTGAATAGAGAATAACAAAAAACTGTCACAGCGTGAGATAAATTTAAAGAAGAAAAATTATCATCTGTATTTATTGTTACGCATTTTGATACAAGAGAAATATGTTCATTTGTTAATCCAGATGCTTCGCCACCAAAAACAATACCTATTTTCTGATTTTTTGGTTTGAGAATTATTTCATCAATGAGTTTTTCATTAGAAACTATTTCTTTGTTCATGTCTCTTCGCCTTGCTGTAAAAGCAACCGAGTAATCAATATCAGATAACGCTTCTTTTAAATCTTTATAAACTTTAGCATTGTCAACAATACTATGTGAGTCAACTGCAACTGCATGTGCTTTTTCAGAAGGCCATTCTAATTTGGGACTTACTATTTTCAAATCCTCTATACCAAAATTAAACATTGCTCTTGATGAAAGACCAACATTTTCAGGAAGTTGTGTATCAACGAGGATAATCGATATATTTGACTGACTCATGAATTACTTTAATGGAGCTGTATTTTCTTTCATCAGTTTGTATTCAAAGCTATCTAATAATGCTCTAAAAGATGCCTCAATAATATTTTCTGAAACCCCAATAGTATACCAACTTTTTTGATTCTTATCTGCACATTCAATCGACACTCTTGTGATAGCATCTGTTCCAGTATTTAAAATTCTAACTTTATAATCGATTAATGATAAATCTTTAATAACATCTGAATATCCACTAGATTCAAAATTGTTTCTTAAAGCCTTATCTAAAGCATTCACTGGTCCCACTCCTGATCCAGTCCCAATAATTTCTTCTGACCCTATTTTTAATTTCACTTCAGCACTAGACATTGTTTCGCCTTCACTACCAGAATTTTCAACTTTTACGCTAAAATTTTGTACAGAAAAAAACTCAGGTATTTCAAGAAGAACTTTTTTTACCAAAAGTTCAAATGAAGCATCAGCGCCATCATAAGAATAGCCATTAAACTCTCTTTCCTTTACACGATCTAATATCTTTTGAACGGTCTTGTCATCTTCATTAAATTTAATACCAGCAGACTTAAGTCTTGATATAATATTCGATTTACCGGCCTGCTCAGAAATAATTATCTGCCGTGAATTTCCAATTAACTCAGGATTAATATGTTCATATGTTTTCGGATCTTTATTGACAGCTGAGACATGCAGCCCACCTTTATGAGCAAAAGCTGATGAACCCACATATGGCGCAGTTCTATTAGGAACCTTATTTAAAATTTCATCAAGCAACCTAGATAATTCAGTAAGATGAACAAGTTTGGATTTATCAATACTCACTTCATAAAACTCTGCATACTCATCCTTAAGCATCAAAGTTGGAAGAATTGAAATTAAATTTGCGTTACCACACCTTTCTCCAAGACCGTTTATAGTACCCTGAATTTGTCTAACACCTGATCGGATTGCAGATAAAGTATTCGCAACAGCGTTACCTGTATCATTATGAGCATGAATACCTAAATTATTAGAAGGTATTACATCCCTAACTTTATTAACTATATTTTCAATTTCGTGTGGAAGTGTTCCACCGTTTGTATCACATAAAACAATCCATCTTGCTCCAGCATCATAAGCAGATTTTAGGCACGACAACGCATAGTCTGGATTAGACTTGAATCCGTCAAAAAAATGCTCTGCATCAAAGTGAACTTCATTTCTTTGTGATGCCAAAAATTCAACTGACTGCTTTATGTTATCTAGGTTTTCTTCATTCGATATTTCAAGAGCTACATCAACATGAAAGTCCCAAGATTTACCAACAATACAAATAGAATCTGCACTCGTATTTATCAGACCGGCTAACCCAGGATCATTTTCAGCGCTACGCCCTGATCGCTTTGTCATTCCAAAGGCAGTAAATTTTGAGGACTTGAATTTTAAATCTTCATTAAAAAACTGAGTATCAGTACTATTTGCACCAGGCCAGCCACCCTCAATATAATCTACGCCAATCTCATCTAATTTATGAGCTAGTTGTTTCTTTTCATCAACATTAAAATCAACACCGTGCGTCTGCGCCCCATCCCTCAATGTAGTATCAAATATGTATATTTTTTCTTTCATTTAATTCTTTTGTTTCCACGTTGTTTTGCCATCTTTATCTTCAAGGATAATTCCTAGTTCATCTAATTGATCTCTAATCTTATCGGCATCACTATAATTTCCTTGATCTCTTAATAAATTTCTTTTCTCAATTAATTCGTTTATCTTAATCTCATCCAAATTATTTTCACGAACATTCCACTCCATCCATTCCTTTGGTGAAGATAACATTAAACCAAGTAGTCGGGCTGAATTTATAAATTTCTTGATACTTAGTACATCTTCTTTTGTACAATTCTTGAACAATTGGTGAAGCTCACTGATTGCCTTTGGAGTATTTATATCATCTTTTAAAGCTGACAAAATACTTTCATCAACGAAATCTTCATCAACTTTAGAAATTTCAATATCTAAGAAAAATGAAAACCATTTATTCAGTATTTTCTTTGACTCCAATAAACTATTTTCAGTCCAGTTTAGCGGCTGCCGATAATGCGTCATCAACATCGCTAGTCTAATAACTTCACCATGATATCTATCTTTGAGTTCATTAACAGTGATGAAATTACCGTTAGATTTTGCCATTTTATTGCCTTCAACAGTCAAAAAGCCATTATGAAGCCAATAATTTGCAAATTTTTTTTCATGGCAACATTCACTTTGAGCAATTTCATTTTCATGATGAGGAAAGATTAAATCTTGACCCCCTCCATGGATGTCAAATGTATCCCCTAAATATTTTTTACTCATAGCTGAACATTCTATATGCCAACCAGGTCTACCTTTGCCCCAGGGACTTTCCCAACCAGGCTCATTATCTTTTGAAGGTTTCCATAATATAAAGTCAGATGCCTCTTTTTTAAAATCTTCAATATCTACTCTTGCTCCAGCGATCAATTCATCAATATTTTTTCCAGATAATTTTCCATATTGATCATACTTTGATGAAGAAAATAAAACGTTTCCATCAACTTCATAAGCAAACCCTTTAACGATCAAGGTCTCAATCATTTCAACCATTTCATTGATATGGTCTGTAGCTTTTGGTTCAACTGTAGGATCTAATGCTCCAATGTAAGATGCATCCTCATGAAAATATTGTATTGTTCGAGAAGTTAATGAAGAAATATCTTCTTCATTTGAATTTGCCGCCTCAATAATCTTATCATCAACATCAGTTATATTTCTAACGTATGTAACGTGATCAACGCCGTATGTATGCCGCATAATTCTAAAGAGCGTGTCAAAAACTATAACAGGTCTTGCATTTCCTACATGAGCATAATCATATACTGTAGGTCCACAAACATACATCCGTATATTATTTGGATCTATGGGCCTGAATTCTCTCTTAGATTTTGAAAATGTATCATAAAGATGAAGCGTCATTATTAAATTTTTACTCTTTCTAATATCTTATCTCGTCCTAAAAGTTGGATTAATTTTTTCATTTCAGGACCATGACTCATTCCAGTAAAAGCTTCTCTGAGGGGCAAAAAAAGATCTTTTCCTTTTTTTCCAGTTTTATCTTTTATTTTTGATGTCCAATTGCTCCATGTTTCATCATTCCAAGGTTCATCTGGCATTAAATCTAAAGCAATTTTGATAAATTCTTTATCTACAGGCTCTATTGGATTTGAATTAAAAACAATATCACCCCATCCTTTGATATCTTCAACAATATCAAGGTTTCCTCTAGTTGTTTCCCAAAAATTACGATCGATTCTGTCATCAATTTTTTTTAATCGATCTTCAATTTCACTATAATCAAATTTTTGTATTAACTTTTTGTTTAGTGAATTTAATAAATCAATTTCAATTCTTCCAGGCGAGGTTGATATCGTCTTGATACGAAATTCATCAATAATTTGCTGCAAACTATCTTTTAACTCTATTGAATTTGACGTTCCTATAGTTGCTAACAAACTCAAGATCGCAAGCGGTTCAATATGCTTGTCGCGAAAACTTTCGATTGAAATTACATTATCTCTTTTTGAAAGCTTATCACCAGATGATGCTGTGAGTAGTGCATGATGAGCGAATGTTATCTTGTTTTGATCAAGTGAATTAATTAACTCAATTTGCACAGCTGTATTGCTTGTATGATCATCACCTCTAATTACATTTGTTACATTAAAATCAATATCGTCCACCACAGAACTAAATGTATATAATGGAACTCCATCCTCTCGATATACAACCGGATCTGATAAACTAAGAAGATCAATATCAACTTTATCTTTAAGAATATCATCCCATTGTACTCTTTCAGAATTCATTAAAAATCTCCAATGAGGCTTCCGGCCTTCATTCTCAAAATCAGTTTTTTGTTTTTCGGTTAACTTTAATGATGATCTATCATAGACAGGCTTTCCTCCAGCTGCCATTTGAAGCTTTCTTTTTCTATCTAGTTCTTCTGGGGTTTCATAACAAGGATAAATCCTTCCTAGATCAACTAGCTGATTAAATCTTTCCTTGTATACATCAAATCTTGAAGATTGATTGAAAGTTTCATCATAATCTATTCCAAGCCACTCTAGATCATACTTAATCTTTGATGTAAATTCTTCTTTTGACCGTTCCAGATCTGTATCATCAATTCGCAGTATAAATTTTCCATTATTCGTTCTTGCATAAAGCCAATTAATTAGAGCGGTTCTGATATTACCTAGATGCAATAGACCTGTAGGACTTGGTGCAAATCTTGTGATAGTTGACATGATTAATCTCCCTTAGCGTCCCTAAAGCCATTAGTAATTGGATATCTTCTATCATATCCAAAATTCCTTTCTGAAATTTTCACACCTGGGGCACCTTGACGACGCTTATATTCAGAATTGTATAACATATTTTGAACTCTAATAACGATATCTTCATTGTACCCTGCACTTACAACTTCATTAACAGAACTTTCTTTTTCAACCAATAAATACAATATTTTATCCAATATATCATATGGAGGCAGAGTGTCCTTATCCATTTGATCAGGCTTTAATTCTGCAGTTGGTTCTTTTGTGATTATATTCTGAGGAATTAAATCAATTTTTTGATACAATGAAATAGATGGAATATTTTTATTTCTCCATTTAGCTAACTCATACAGATCACTTTTATATAAATCTTTAACAACAGAAAAACCTCCACACATATCACCATAAAGAGTAGAGTAACCAACAGAAACTTCAGATTTATTTCCATTTGTCACAACCATATGACCAAATTTATTTGAATATGCCATTAAAAGCATTCCTCTCGCTCTCGATTGAATATTCTCTTCAGTAATATCTTTTTCTTTATTTGCAAAAAGAGGTTCAAGAGTACTTTCATAAGAATTAACAATATCTTCAATTGCAATACTACTTGTTTCAACATCCAGATTCTTACCCAACTGAGTTGCATCGTTATTGCTATCATCACTTGTGAACTTTGAAGGCATTAAGATGCCTTTCACTTTGTCAGGCCCTAAGGCGTCAACTGCAACGCATATACTGAATGCACTATCAATTCCACCAGATATGCCAACGACAACACCTGGAAATTTATTTTTGCTTACGTAATCTCTAAGACCTAAGATTAATGCAGAATAAACTTCATCAGAATTATCAGTCTCTTTAAGCTCACTCTCATCAATAATGATTTCATTAGATGGCGAAATTTCTATTTTTTTATACTCTTCATTAAAATGTTTTGCTTGAAATAATACTTTGTCTCGATCAATTACAAATGAATTGCCATCAAAAACTAACTCATCCTGTCCTCCAACTTGATTTACATAAACAAGTGGGGCTTGAATTGATTTAGAAAAATTCGATGCCAACTGCCTTCTTTGTTTTGGCTTATCAATTTCATAAGGAGAGGCATTAAGAGATATAGCTATATCAATTTTATCTTTTGGCAATCGATGCTGAGTTTCATCAACCCATACGTCTTCGCAAATGAACACTCCCAATGTTTTATCTTTTATATTGTAAACATTAAAATCTGATCCACTTTTGAAAACTCTTTTCTCATCAAATACCCCATAATTGGGTAAAGCATTTTTAAAATGCTTAAATGTTATCTCTCCATCCGATGCTATGATGGCAGCATTAAATAGTTGTCCATCTTCCCGCCAAGGCATTCCAAATAAAACCTCACAATTTTTTGATTTCGTTGCGCTAGCAATCTCATTAGCTGCTCTATTAACTTCTTTTTGAAATGCTGACTTTAGCACGAGATCTTCTGGAGGATATCCAGTCAACATTAACTCTGAAAAAACAATTAAATCACAATCACTAAATTCAGAAATAGCCTTCAAAATATGGTTTTTGTTAGCCTGAATATCTCCAACCTTTGGGTTTGTTTGTGCGATTAATATAGATAAATTTTCTGACATTGAATTGATAATACAACTGATAATTCAGTTGTAATTAGTTGGCAATCGTAATTTTAGGATTGTTACTTTCCTGAGATTGTCTCAGCTTATCTGATATCAGAAATGCCAATTCTATAGCCTGACTTGCATTAAGTCTTGGGTCACAATGAGTATGATATCTTGCAGACAAGTCTTCATCTTTTATGGCTTGGGCGCCACCCATGCACTCTGTAACATTTTGTCCTGTCATTTCTAGATGAACTCCTCCAGGATATGTTCCTAATTCATGATGAATATCAAAAAATGACTCAACCTCACTTAGAACTCTTTCAAAAGGTCTCGTCTTAAATCCAGAGTTTGATTTAATCGTATTTCCATGCATTGGATCACATGACCATATCAAATTATGTTCAGAGTTTATAAATGGTTTAACAAGTTTTGGAAGCGCGTCTCTAATTTTATCATGACCAAATCTACATATTAAAGTAATTTTTCCTGCCTCATTTTCAGGATTTATAATATCTATAAGTTTTTTTAATTCGTCAGGATCTAGGGAAGGTCCACATTTAATACCAATTGGATTTTTAATTCCTCGACAAAACTCAACATGCGCTCCATCTGGTTGTCGAGTTCGATCTCCAATCCAAACCATATGTGCTGACGTATCATACATTTCTCCTGAAGTACTATCCAGTCTCGTCATTGCTTCTTCATAAGGTAATAGTAAGGCTTCATGACTAGTATAAAAATCTACACTTCTTAATCTCTTCGTATTCTTTGATGAAATTCCAATAGCTTCCATGAACTCAATAGTGTCAGAGATGCGATTTGCAATATCTCTATATTTTTGACCTTGAGAACTATCATCAACAAATCCCATATTCCATTGATGAACTTTAGAAAGATCTGAAAAACCTCCTTTAGCAAATGCACGGAGTAGATTAAGTGTAGCGGCAGCTTGAGTATATGCTTGGATCATTCTATTTGGATCTGGAACTCTACTCGATTCATCAAAATCCATACCATTTATAATATCTCCTTTGTAACTATCGAGCTCAACACCATCAATTTCTTCTTTTGGAGCACTTCTAGGTTTTGCAAATTGGCCAGCCATTCTTCCAACTTTCACGACTGGACAATTTCCAGCAGCAATTAAAGTAACTGACATTTGCAATAAGACTTTAAATGAGTCCCTTATGTAATCTGCATTGAAGTCATCAAAACTTTCAGCACAATCTCCACCTTGAAGAAGAAAAGCTTTTCTATCTGAAACTTTTGCTAAATTTCTCTTTAATTCTCTCGCTTCACCAGCAAACACAAGTGGTGGATAACTAGCTAGCTGTTTCTCAACTTGGCTAAGTTTTTCTTGATCTGGATATTCAGGTATATGAAGTGCCTTATATTTTCTCCAGCTATTTGCAGACCATTTAGTCATATTTAAATAATTTATTAATGTTGATCGATTTATAGTACCAAATAATGTAAATTACTAGAAAACAAGTTGAAGTATATGAAAATTAATAGTTTTTAAAGGATTTTATCATTCATTAAACCCTATATTTTTATCAAAAATATGAAAAAAACAAATTTATTGCCATTTTTAGTTATTATTATTTTCTCTTCTTCAATAATTAATAACTTTGCTGAAACTATGTTTAAAGATAATTTTCAAGATCCCAATAAATGGGAATTTATTTCTGACAATGTTATGGGCGGTATTTCAATTGGTAAAGTTCAATACCAAAGTGATACTGCAATTCTAAGTGGCAATGTTTCTACAGAAAATAACGGTGGCTTTATTCAAATAAGAATGAGTTTAGACAAAATTAAACTTGATAAAGCAAAATCAATAAAACTGATTGCAAAAGGAAATAATCAAAAATATTTTGTTCATTTAAGAACAACAGGAACATTATTGCCATGGCAATATTATCAAGCTGAATTTATTGTAGAAGAAAATTTCAAAGAATTCATTTTACCTATCGAAGATTTTAAAAAATCTGGATCATTAATGCTCAAAAAAGTAAATCCTAAGAAAATTACTTCTATAGGACTAGTTGCTTATGGAAGGGATCATGAAGCTGAACTAACTATAAAAGAAATTGAATTTATAAATTAATCTTCAGACAATAAAATGCATTACTAATCTTTGATTTTTCGCTTTAGATAGATTTCATTGCTACCATTTGAATCAATCATTTCCCAACCTTCTTGACCAAGTTTATTTAATTCAACATTCATCATCTCGAGTTTCCAGTCTTTATCCTTATGCTTTTCTTTAAAGTCTTCTGTTTCAGGATTAGAATAACCCATAGATGTTGAATTGCTATGGTTCACAATTTTATATTCCCATTTAGTTTCACTCATAATTTCCTCCAAATATTTAAATTATATTTAAGACTATTCTACAGTGACTGATTTTGCAAGATTACGAGGCTGATCAACATCATTACCAAGCTCAACAGCTGTGTAATATGCGAGCATTTGGATTGGAATGGTATAAATTAAAGTTTCTAAAATTGGATCCATGTCTGGTAAACGAAATATTTTCCAGATATTTTCAGACTCTGACTGCAATGAGCTATCGTCTGTAATCATCAAGATTTTACCACCTCTTGCAATGACTTCTTGTATGTTTGAAATTGTTTTATGAAATAATGGTCCTGATGGAACTATACAAACAACAGGAAGTCCTTTTTCAATTAAGGCTAATGGACCATGCTTCATTTCACCAGCTGGATAACCTTCTGCATGTATATATGAAATTTCTTTAAATTTTAATGCTCCCTCAAGTGCAAGGGGAAACGCTGTTCCTCGACCTAAATACATTACGCCCTTTGATCCAATCAACTCTTTTGCTGTATCTTTAAGTGCATAAGATCTTTGAATAGCTTCTTCTATTATCTTTGGAGAAGAAAGCATTGCTTTACACATTATTTGATTTTGACTATTAGAAATTAAATTCTTAGATGAGCCACAAATAATTGATAGCGAAAGTAATGTAATTACTTGAGCTGTAAATGCTTTTGTTGATGCAACACCTATCTCAGGTCCAGCTTTAGTGTATATAATATGCTTGCTTTCTCTAGCAATTGAACTGTTAACGACATTAACAATACTCAATGTTTCAGCATTATGAGTATTACAATAATTTAGTGCCGCTAATGTATCAGCTGTTTCACCTGATTGAGATACAAATACGTATAAGGTGTCTTTACTGATAATCG
>ERZ802830.3408-NODE-3408-length-13542-cov-14.5529_pt1 | contig 13542 bp, 6 predicted proteins | sample MGYA00345654_ERZ802830 | MGnify/ENA primary metagenome ERZ802830 (study PRJEB30503, sample SAMEA104212375) | marine metagenome | biome: Westerlies Biome; feature: [SRF] surface water layer (ENVO:00010504) within the epipelagic zone...; material: water... | reverse complement strand
TTTCATTTGCACTAAAAAATAAGTTTGCGGATAATGTAAAGTCTCTTTTCTGAATTATTTCACCAGCCAATTCAAATTCAATACCCTGGTTTTCAATAACTCCATCATTTACTAGCACCTGAGCAAAACCTGACGAAGTTGGTAAAAATTTACTTCGAATCAAATCAGAAGTCTCCTTGAAATAATATTCAATATTAAATCTTAATCTATTATTAAAAAATCCTGACTCAATTGCTGCTGCGTACTGAGTAGTTGTCTCCCATTTAAGGTCAGGAGTTCCAAGTTGATTAGGACCAGCAGATAATAAATCTGAACCTACAGCAGAGTCATAAACATTTAAACTACCGTATCTTTCAAATGTTTGATATGGATTAATACCCTGATTTCCAGTTACACCGTAGGAAGCTCTTAATTTAAGATTACTTATTTTACTGTCTGTTAGGAAATCTTCCTCGTGAATTTTCCAAGCTACAGCAGCAGCTGGAAAGTGACCCCATTTATTGTTAACACCAAACTTAGATGAGCCGTCAGCTCTGTAGGTAAGAGTAAAAAGATATTTATCCATTAGGTTGTAGTTAGCTCTACCGAAATAAGACTGAAGGTCTTGTCTGTTATAAGATTGTTCAATAAACTGGTTGTCAGCTGTAGCTAGGGTCAAATTTTGATTAAATAAAGCATCAGTAACGAAATCTTGACCAATTATACCAATACTTTCAAAAGTTCTAATCTGATCATCTCTACCAACCAGAACACTTATATCGTGTATATCATCAAATGTTTTGTTGTAAGTAAGAGTATTGGTAAAATAAGTCTGCTCATTTGATTGTTCCCTTACTAATCCTCTTCCAGCGTAGCTTTGAGAAAGTAAAGTATATTGAGATTTTGTATACTGATCAAAATTACTTTTCAAGGAGTTATAACTACCAATTGTTCTAAATGTTAAACCAGGAATAATCTCCCAATCAAAAGAAGCATTCGTAATTAAATCTTTTCCCTTACGAGTATTAAAATTATCATCTTTCTGTTGGAGTGGGTGGGTATAACCCTCAAATGGTAAATAGTAGCTTCCGTCATCATTAAAAGGCTTTATCCAGGCTCTTCCCTCAATTTGTCTTCCAGTTCCATAAACTCTGTCTATATCATTGTAACTTGCAGAAAATCTAAAAGACAAGTTGTCGGTTAACTGCATTTCATCTTTAAAGAAAATATTAATTCTATCAAACTCATCGCCTTTGACTATTCCTTCTTGTTGAAAATAGCTTAAACTGAGTAGATAATTATTCTTTTCAGACCCCCCTCTTACTCCGGCTTTGTGGCTCTGTATAGAAGGGTTCGTATTCATAGTTATTGCAGCATAATCATAATATTGATAAGTTCCACTAGCAAACTCTTCAGGAGTAGGATAATAAAATCCGTCACCATCATCTGATCCATTATATTGGACATCTTCAGGAGCAAAATCATCATTTAGCATACCACGGTTTTTAATAGTTGCTATATCGACAAGATTTCCATACCGTTCCCATGGTCTAGAAAATTCCGATGTCGAGAAACTAGTCTCAACGAAACCTTGAAATGTTCCTGATTTTCCAGATTTAGTTGTAATTAAAACAACACCATTTGCACCTTGGGATCCATAGATCGCGGCGGCTGACGCATCTTTTAGAATTTCTATTGATTCGATATCTGAAGCATTCAATTGGTTTAGGTTTGTAAGAGATCCGAATGGAATTCCATCAAGAACCACTAGGGGCTCTCTAGATCCAGTCAAGGAACTTGCCCCCCTTAACCTAACACTCATTCCTCCTTCAGGATCATCAGTATTTTTAATAATTCTTAAACCAGTGCTTCTTCCTTGCAGAAGATCTCCAACATTATTTACTGGGATGGTCTCTATTTGTTCTGTTTTAATTGTAGATACAGAACCCGTAAGATCACTCTTTTTAACAGCTCCATATCCAATAATTACTACCTCATCTAATTTAGCAGCATCTTCAAAAAGAGTTATATCGAAAGAATCAGTATCAGCTACAACTTTCTCAACGGATATAAATCCAATAAAGCTAAACGATAATGTGGCTTGGTCATCAACTGAAATAGTAAAATTACCATCAAAATCAGTGGTGACTCCATTATCGGTTCCTTTTTCAAGAATAGCTGCACCAGGAAGCGGATTTCCATTTTGATCAGTAATTGTTCCTGAAACTTGTTTTTGTAATAAGTTGGATGATTCTCCAGGATCATCAACTTTAGAATATTCAGAAGAAAAACTCATGATTGTTAGACTCGTAAGTAGAACTAAAGTTTTTTTTAAGAATAAATGCAGCCAATTTTTGTATAAACCTTTTTCGGCCAGTGTTTTAAACTTCATAAATAATTGATTTGATTAAACATATTGCTATAGACTATCTCTAGAAGGAATCAAATACCGATATTGAATGGTTAGTGGTAGATATTGATTAAAGAGTTATAGAGTTTATTTTGGTTTTCCAAATCTAAAAAAAAAGGTAGTTTTTAAGATATAAGATATTACCTTGTTTTATCAGGTTATCTAATTTTACATTTCAAATGATATAATAATTAGTTCAATCTCGATTTATTTAGATTTTTTATCGAAAAAAAATCTATTTATAATTGTTGAACTTTTTTGATAGATTTCCCAGTGTAGTAAAAATAAAAACCTAAAAGAAACATAGGAATACTTAATAGTTGGCCCATATTTAGATAAAGAGAATTTTCAAATGAAACTTGATTCTCCTTAATGCCCTCAATAAAAAAACGAGTTGAAAAAGCAATTAGGAAAAATAAACCCAATAAACGTCCTGGTCGAAGTCTTGATCTGTGTTTATTCCAAATTAGAAACAATAAAACCCCTATGATAAAGTAATTTAAAGCTTCGTAAAGTTGGGCAGGGTGTCGATTGACCCCCACAGATTTAAACCTAAGCTCAAATTTATCTTTAGTTCTATAAAATGAATAATCAAGTGAGCCTTGAAAAGGGTTGATCACATTTGTATAACTACTAATCTTGTTTGGTAAGATATATTTCAGTCTCTTTTCAACACTATTTCTAATTCTATCCTCCATGTATAGGTTATTTTCAAATACAATTGAAGTTTGTAGTATTGGCTTACCTAGTTCATAGTATTCATCTCCACTAGTAAAATTTACATGCTTAACGAAAGGTAATTGACTCTTAATTTTTTTTTCAATTGGTTGAGTAAAAACAACACCATAATTTGATTCTGTGGGCTTTCCAATAATTTCTGAGTTGAAAAAATTCCCAATCCTAATAAATGCGCATCCTAGAGCAATTGCAATTACCATTCGGTCCATTACTTGATAATAGCTATAACCTCGTCTTAGCCGGTCAATAAAACTTAATGAAAACCCCGAAAATCGTAATTTATATGAGTACAGAGCCATGCCTAATAAAATACCAATAGCAGCGCCATGACTTGCTAATCCACTTTCCCAAAAATAGAATAGTTTAAAAAAATTAGTTTTTAAAATTTCTGGCTCATAAAATATTACATGCCCCATTCTCGACCCAAAAAGGGTGCCAGCCACCATATAAAACATTTGCTTATCAACTGTCAGATCGTAACCGTTTTCAAGTTTATATGACCGAACAACAATATAACGACCCACTATAAAACCTAGCGCAAATAGAAAACTATACCACCTTAATGAGAAAAAATCATTTTCGAAAAGGAACAGATCAGGATGCCAAATAATAAACCACAAATAAGAATTTTGTAAAATCATAATTGATTTGTGGTCCTCATGACAGGTTAATTTATATTATCAAAGGTTCCCAATGGTCGAGCCTCTGAGTCAAGCTCAAGTTGGAATTCAGCAAGTTTAACTTTTAATTCATCAGCTTTTTCGGGAAAATCCTCAAGGCGATTATCATATTCTCTTAAATCCGTATCCAAGTTATATAGGGACTCCTCGTGTTCAACCGCCCATATTCCTTTTCCACTTTTAGCATCTTGTCCAGGGGTTTCAATGTAGTTGAAGGTTGAAGGAGCTAAATATTTCCATTTGCCCTGTCTTACACCAAAAAGGGTATTGCTTTTGTGGTAGTAAAAAAATCGGTCCTCCAATTCAGGCTGTGGTTTGTTTTTGAGAAGTTCGAGGACATTAACCCCATCAATTTTATTTTCAGGGAGATTTACACCTGTAGCTGCACATATTGTGGGCAACAGATCGATTGTAGAGACCAATTGGTCCACCTTCGTTTTTGCAGGTATAACGTTAGGCCAAGAAACCACACATGGAACTCGATAGCCCCCTTCAAATACATCAAACTTTCCCCCTCTAAGTGCTCCAGAAGAGCCGGCATGATTTCCATAGGTGAGCCAAGGACCATTATCAGAGGTATAAATAATGATAGTATTATCATAAATATTTTTTTCTTTAAGCACTGATATTAGTCTACCTACATTGTGATCAATTTCTTCTATTACGTCCCCATAAACGCTTCCCATTGAAGTTCCCTTGAAATTATCTGAAGCAAAAATCGGAACATGAGGCATACTATGGGCTAGGTAAACGAAAAAGGGCTCATCATCATTTTTACTGTTAATAAAATCAATAGCGAAATCAGTATAGCGTTTTGTTAATAATGATTGATCAGGTTTAATTTCAACGACTTTTTCGTCTAGCATAATTGGTAGTTTTTCACGATTCATATCATTGGAATAAGGAATACCAAAATAGGTATCAAACCCCTGATATGTCGGTAAGAAAGGTGCTTTACTTCCTAAATGCCATTTCCCAGCCATGGCTGTAGCATATCCTTTTTCTTTAAGTACTTCCGATATTGTGACTTCATTTGGATGAAGCCCAACTTTTCCGCCATTTTTTCCACCAAATCCATGACCCTCAGGCCATAGTACTCCGACAACTCCAGTTCTCATAGGATAAGAACCGGTTAATAATGCTGCTCTTGAAGGAGAACAAGTGGAGGAGGCAACTAAAAAGTCTGTTAGGGTTGCTCCATCATTTCCTAATGCATCGATATTAGGAGTTTTTATATCCATTGATCCAAATAATCCCAGATCACCATATCCCTGATCGTCTGTAAAGATTATCACTACATTAGGTGATTTAACAGTTTTTTTGGTGTCTGAAGCACACGAAAATACTGTTGCACAGACAAGTAAGTATTTAATTATTTTCATACTATAATTTTAATTCATAAGGTTTACGATAGGCTTTTCCACGCCTAAAGTTAGCTTCAATATCATCGATAAATTCTTCTTTGACGGGATCCCAGTTTAATGGTCTTCTAAATTCATATGCTAAGTTTGCAATTTGACACATTGTAGCAGTTCTATGTCCAATTTCAACATCACAAATTGGTTTAGATCCGTTTTTAATAGAATCTAACCAGTCTACATAATGATTTTCTGAAAAATATAATTTTGTATCTGTTGATTTTAGATCTATGTCTTTAATTTCCATTGGATCAGTTTCCCAGCTACCACGGTTAATAACTAAATTCCCTTTTGATCCGAAAAATTTAATTGAGTAGGGTTTAAAATATTTATGCTCAATCTCTATTCCATTAGAGTAGTACATTTTTAAACCTCTCGATGCGGTTGGTTCAATGGGTGGATCATACTTAACAGGTCCAGAATTATCCATTCCTAATGCCCATTGGATTATATCAAAATGATGGGCACCCCAATCAGATAAAATTCCTCCACCAAACTCTCTATACCACCTCCACATTGGAAACCAATTAGCTTCTACAAGGATTTTATGATATGATCTCAAAGGGGCAGGACCTAACCACTTATCCCAATCAAGATATTCAGGGGTAGGTTGATAGGGAAGATTACATGCAGCTGAAGGGTTCCCAACGTCAACCCATACTTTTTCTATTTCACCTAAATAACCATTTCTTATAATTTCACAAGCTTTCCTCCAATTAGCCTTACTCCCACCATTAGATCTTTGCATGCTTCCCGTTTGAAATGTTTTATTGTATTTTCTTGCTGTATCGACCATCAATCTTCCCTCTTCAATACTATGTGACATTGGTTTTTCGCAGTAAACATGTTTACCAGATTTCATCGACTCTATTGATTGAATTGCATGCCAATGATCGGGGGTAGATATTATTACTCCATCAATATCTTTTCTTTCAATTAAATCTTTATAATTTAAATAAGTTATTAATTCTAATTTATTATTTGAATCTAATTCTTTAATCGTTTTTGTAAATTGATTTAGTTTAAGTTTATGAACATCGCATGCCGCAATTATTCTAGATTCTTTCATTTTAGTAAACCTCTTACCTAAACCTCTAGCTTGTGCTCCAGTTCCAATTATTCCAAGGTTAAATATATCACTTGGTGCTTTGAATCCATTTCCAAGAACGTGTCGGGGAACAATTGATATTCCTGTAAAACCCATTGCCGCTTTTTTTATAAAATTCCTTCTATTATTTTTCATATTTTTTAAGTTTTTAAAATTCGTTTATGGTACTAAAAGAAGATGCAGGTAATCCTTCTTTATTAAAAAAATTTGGTTCGAAATAACTTTTCCACCCATACCTTACAAATTTAGGATTACTTATTTTTTTTGACCAAACAATCACTTTATTATTTTTTATGACTGCGTTGGCATTATAAAATTTTTTGTCTTGATCGGCAATTTCAAAATATTTTAAAAATTTGTCTCTTGAATACAAACCCTCTCCAACATGATCAAAACTTAGATAAGCTTTAGAATTATTAAATCTAATAGATTTATATAAGGGTCCACAGTAAGTCTTATCATTAAATCCATAGTCTTTAGCAAGTGCCCAAAGGGCAAGTCTGTCTCCTACAGGTTTTTTCTTTGGAGCATGAATCAGCCTTGGATGACCAATATCTGATGTAATCGCCATTCCTAAATTTGATTTAGCAAGAGCTTTCCGTTGAACTTCTCTAAATTCAGCATGAATCGAGTCCTGCCGTGGATTTTCATTTGATCCAACTGGGGCTAATTGAACATAATAGAAGGGTAGGTTTTTATTTTTCCACTCATGCCTCCAACTATCAATAAGTGATGGAAATAATTCTTTGTAAACCTTAAACTTCCCTCTGTTTGACTCTCCCTGATACCATATGAAACCTTTTAAAGTATATGGAACAATTGGAGCGATCATCCCATTAAAAAGAGTTGATGGAGAAAAGCTACTTTTTTTCATAGCAACGGGTTTAATTATTTCATTTATACCATTTTCTAGAATATGGAAGTTTTGATTAACTAAATAACTCGTCGCTTTAAATTTCCATTGGTCTGAAAATCCTATTATTTTTTTTGTTTGATTATATATTCCAAAATCTTTTATTTTTTCAAAACCTCCAGTTGAACCCCAATTGTCAATAAGTCTAATTGCAATAACATTTTTGCCTTTTTTTAAAATATTTTCAGGCAAATTTATTGTATTCGGATTTTGCTTTCCCCAAGATTCATTTCGATAAACCATCTTACCATTGATAAAAATCGTAAAAAGCTTTGTGTTTAATTTCCCAAGTTTTAGATTAAATTCTTCATCAGCATGATCCTTAATTTGAAAATTATTTCTAAGCCAACCGGATCCATTAAAATAATTTTTTTTAAAAATTTCTTTTATTTGTTCAAACTCTAAAATATCCCAATCGTCATCGATATAATCTCTTTCAGTGATTCGTTTTTTATCCAGATTTAACCATCTAACATCCTTTGATTTTAAAATACTATCAAAATGAACTTTTTTTAACCCATTGATCCATTTATTATATTCTGAATTAGAATCATTTGCTATTTCTAATTTTTTAGAAGTTTCATTAAAATGAAACCCAAAAATATCGTGACCATCAACCTTTTCAATGAAATCACTTTTAGTCCATGTTTCAGCAGGAGAGCCGCTCCAACTAGAGTGGATGATTCCAATAGGGACATTTAATTCAAGGTGTAATTTTTTACTAAAAAAATAACCAACTGCAGAGAAGTCTCCAACTGTTTCTGGGGAACAAGCCTTCCATTTTCCAGACACTTTTTTTTCAGAGGCAAATGCTATTTTTCTTCCAACAGTGAACATTCTTATTTCTGGAAATTTTGCATTTGGAATTTCCTCTTCTGCGCTATCAACTGGTCCTTCTGATTTAAATCCTTTTACAGGCATTTCCATATTGGATTGCCCTGATGCCAGCCATACTTCCCCCATCAGAATATCTTTGACAATAAGGCTGTCCCTTCCAGATTTCACTGTCATTTCATGAAGCTGGTGATCGACTTTAGGGGTGCGTAGTTTAAGATGCCAACTGCCTGTTGAATCAGATAAAACCCCAGCCTTTTCACCCCAGCTTGTTTTTAGGTTTATTTTGGTATTTGCAATTGACCAACCCCATACATTAATAAGGGTATCTTGTTGCGCGACCATTTGATCTTGAAATAAACTTGCTAAAGACAATTTTCCAGATTTATTGGACTCACATGATATGATTAGAACTGTTAATATTATGATTGTGAATTTGAAGTGTGTACTCATCTTATAAGTTATTGATAGAGCTGAAGGAAGAAGCAGGTAAGCCTTCTTTATTAAAAAAATTAGGAGTTAAAAAGTTTTTCCATCCATATCTAACATACAAGGGTAGAGGTACTTTTTTGGACCAAGCAATTACTTTATCTCCTTTAATTTCGGCATTAGCAGTTTGAAAAATTTTATCTTTTCCAGCAATTTCAAAATATTTTAATTTTTTATTTGTAGTGTGAAGACCACTTCCGGTGTGGTCAAAGGAGATAATTGCTTTACCTTTTATAAAATTTACTGCTTTAAAAAGAGGGCCAGAATGGGTGAGCTTATCGTAGCCATAATCTTTTGCCAATGCCCAAAGTGCTAATCGCTCTCCAACTGGTTTTTTGATTTTAGGATGAATATCGAGACTGTCTCCTATATCCATCGTGACTGCCATTCCCACGTTTTTTTCTGAAAGCGTCAGCCGCTGCTGATCTCTTAAATTTGCTGCAAACTCTCCGCTAGCCTGATTTCTCCTATTAGCATATTCGTGAGGAGCTATTTGAACATAATAAAATGGGAGTTTTTCATTTCCCCATTTTTTCCTATAAGTTTTAATAACTGATAAAAAGGTCGACCGATAATTTTCATAGCGAGTTACGTTATTTTCTCCTTGATACCATATAAAACCTTTAAGCGAGTAAGGTGAAATGGGAGATATAAGTGAATTATAGAGCATGGTTGGCTTACTTCCCTCACGAGGGATTCTAAGCTTTGACGGAAAGATAATCTCATCAAATCCCTCAGATAGATTATATAAAAGATTATTAGTTTTCCAAGAGGTGAACCTTACTTTCCATTTATCTAAAAATGAAAAAATCTTTTTATCCTTATGATATATTCCTCTGTCTTCATCTTCGGGTAACCCTCCATCTCCATACATATCGGCTACCCTTATTGCAATTGTATTAACACCCTGATTGAGAATATCATCAGGAATTATAAATCGCCTTTCAAATTTCCCATACCCTTTTCTGCGATTAACGAATTTACCATTAATAAAAATATCAAAAAATTCATTTACCTCTCCAATCTCAAATTCTAAATCAACAATTTGATTTTTTTGATAATCAAATGTTTGTCTCAACCAAACTACTCCATCAAACTCATTTTCTAGACTAAATTTTTCATTTACATCTTTTAAACTTAAAATTTCCCAATTGGAATCATCGTATTTATTTTGAATAAATTTTTTGTTTTCATCACTAAAATAAATTGTGTTATCATCACCATTAATTAGTTGATTTAACTCTACATAACTGTGACTACTCAACCACATATTATAAGGGGTATTTGGGTCTAATGAAATTTTTATTCTTTCATTAATTTTTTCAAACCCTTTGACTTTTTCAAGTAATTCAGGCATAGCATAAGCTTCAGCAGGATGACCCATACGCCAAGTACCATGTATAATTCCAATAGGTACTTGAAGATTATTGAATAATTCTTTGGCATAATAATATGCAACTGCAGAAAACTCAGATACCGTTTCGGGAGAACAAACTTTCCAACTACCGTTTACAGTTTTTTTTGGAGTAAAAGAGTCATTTCCTGTTGCTCTAAAATATCTTATTTTATCAAAGTTAGCCGCTTTAATTTCATCTTTGGCACCTTCAACTTCAGTAATTTTATTTCCCATTTGCCATCCCATATTGGACTGACCTGAAGCAAACCAAACTTCCCCAAAAAGAATATCTTTTATGATGATTTTACTGGCAGAACTTTTAATGGACAATTCGTGTGGCTTTAAGTCAGCTTTTAATGTTTTAATTTGAGTTTTCCATTCCCCATTTTCTTTAGTGGTAATTATTTTCTTTTCTCCCCAGTCTGTTTCAAGGGTAATCTGACTTCCAGGTTTAGCTTGTCCCCAAACAGATACATATTCATCTTGTTGAAGCACCATGTGATCTTTGAATAGACTGCTAAATGATAGACTTTGATCTTGGCTACATGATAAGAATAAGGAAAGAAAAATTAGAATTATTTTTTTCATTGTAGTTAAAATTTTGAGTTGTAATGATTAATTTTTTCTGAAAATTCTTGCACAATATTTTTCGTAGACTTGTCTTCGAAAACGTTAATTTCTTCGAAGCCATTTTTGAGTTCATAAAGCTCCTGCTGGACTATTTTTTTAATTTTTGGATTCCACCATTCTATATATGTATGATTTGTTGAATGAACTGCATAGGCTTTTAGGTCTTTAACTGAAATATCTTCTTGAAAGCTTTGATACATACTAAATGCAGCAGAGTAGTTTAAGGCATTAGGGTTTTTAATAAGAGGAACCAAACTTTTCCCATCTACTTTTTTTGGCCTATTTAAACCTGCCAGTTCACTCAGCGTAGGATACAAGTCAAGTAATTCGACAAAACCATTTCTAGTTTTTTTATCAATTTTTAATTTAGGGTCATATAGGATTAGTGGCACATGCGTGCTTAATTTATAATTGCTATGTTTTCCCCAAATTTGCTGCTCTCCAAGATGAAACCCGTGATCACTTGTCAAGACCACTATTGTCTTTTTATCTAAGTCCAAAGAATCAATTTTGTCCAAAAGGAGCCCGACCAAAAAATCTATATAAGAGACACATGCATGGTATCCGTGTATTAATTCCCTGCTCTGGTATTCTGTTACTTTATTTTTACGATAGTTTTCTGTTTTATATGAATTTGTGTAGGGTGCGTAACTAGATAGTTCTGACCATTGATATACGATGGTGTCTCCCTTTACAGGAGCCTCATGGTACTTAGAAGGCTCGAATTGATCTCTTTGGTACATATCCCAAAATTGCTGCGGTGCCGCAAAGGGAAGGTGTGGTTTACGAAATCCAACGACCATAAAAAAAGGATCCTCTTTTAACTTTTCCATCATATCCATTGCTTCTAATGAAATCATATAGTCATTGTATTTAGATAATGGTTCTTCCTCTATTTCAATGGCAGGTCTATCACTTTTATTTTTAATTTGCTGATTTTTAATACTTCCATAAGATTCCCACGGATGAAAATCTTTTTCAAAAGGAATATCATGAAAATAGTCCCAGGCCTTAAGATCATCTTTTGAGCCGTGATAGACTTTCCCTAATGAAGCTGTTTGGTAGCCATTTTGATTGAAGTGGTTGGGCATACTTACTTGAGGATTATCCTTTAAATACTGATTCAAATTACCCCCTGTTCCCCCTCTTACAGGGCTTAGACCGGAGAATAAACTCTGTCTGGAAGGTGCACAATTAGCATATTGTGAATATGCATTAGTAAATCGAATACCTTTTTGAGCCAGAAGATCCATATTTGGTGTAATAGCACTATCTAGGGGTCGAAGGTCGTCAACGACTACAAATAAAACGTTAGGCTTTTGTTCCGAACAAGAAAAAAGCACAAAGATTAGAAAAAAACAAAATCCAATTTTTCTCACCCCTTTTTTGATCAATTATCGTGTCTATTGGAAGGATAGAATGTTTTTCCTTGTTCCCCATTAAATACCGATGTAATTCCATACTTGAAGCCCAATCGGTGAGTTATAATTTCTATTGTATCACCTGCTCTTTCCAGGACTGGTCCAGTATAGTGATTCCACCCTAAATAAGGGGCTTTTTCAGAAGTGTAACGGTAACCAATTCGTGATCCTGGAGTCTCACAACTCACACTAACTTTTCCATCACTGATTTCAATACTTGGTTTATCAGTCAATTGAGCTTTTCCATTTGGATAAAACTCCGCAATCAAATCCACTTCACTAATAAAGCCTTTGTCATCGATTTGATTCATCCAACTTTCACATTCTGCTCTAAGCTCGGCAAGAATATCGGCATAAGCTGGATCCTTGGCGATATTATTGAGTTCGTGGGGATCGTTTTCAGTATCAAATAGTTCTTCAATCTCTTTTGATTGTCTAAACCAAAGGGCTTGATTTTCATCTAACTCCCCTTTGTCGCGCATACGTAATAGTTCTTGCATAACCTCCATGTTTTCCCTATAAGCAAGCGGAAGGTAATAAGGCCTTTCGGGATTAAAGTTTTTTAAGTATTTGAATTGCTTATTACGGACCGCACGAATCATATCTACACTCTCATCAAAACGATCAGCGTGCCCATGTATAAACTTTCTTGGTGTTTCAGCTTTAAAATTTCCTTCAAAAGCCTGTCCTTGCATATAATTCGGTGGCTGAATACCAACCATTGATAAAAGTGTTGGGGGAAAGTCTACAAAGCTAGTTAAACGGTCATCTCTCTCCCCAGCCCTGACCTTATTGGGATACCTAATTATAAGTGGAACTCTTAGTCCAGAATCATAAAGCAATCTTTTTTGTCGGGGTAGTGGACCACCATGATCAGAATACCATACAATAATAGTTTTCTCTAAAAGACCATCCTCTTCTAATTGATTTAGAATTCTACCAACACCTTTATCCATTCTCATTATATTGGTATACATTCTTTTCATAGCATTTTCTCCAATTTCATTTTGCGGTAGATACGGAGGTACTTCAACATCTAAATTCTCAGGAACTAAAAGAGGGACGTGTGAATTGGAATATTTCTCCCACCATTTTTTTATACTCCTATCGGGGGGGAATTCATCTCCAGTATCAAAATAGTTTTCTCTAGTATTCCACATTCCAGATTCATGGCAAACACCAAAATTAAATATGCTGAAAAATGGGATATTTCCATCAGGTCTATTTCTCCAATGAGCATATACACTAGATTCATCCCATGCCAATTCAGATTTAAAAAACTGATAATCTTCCTTCGCATTATTTGTGGTATAGTACCCATTTTCACGCATTATTTCACTTACCATTTTTATCTCTTTTGGAGGGACTGCTTGGTAATCTATTATTCCTGCCTCTCTGGCTGCAGGTTGCTGGCTCAGAGTCCGCATATTTTGTGCACCAAATGAATTTGGATACAAACCTGTTGAGAGTGTTGCCCGACTTGGAGAGCAAACACCAGATACGGAGAAATTATTTGTGTAAACTAC
>ERZ802830.3407-NODE-3407-length-13554-cov-6.40877_pt1 | contig 13554 bp, 13 predicted proteins | sample MGYA00345654_ERZ802830 | MGnify/ENA primary metagenome ERZ802830 (study PRJEB30503, sample SAMEA104212375) | marine metagenome | biome: Westerlies Biome; feature: [SRF] surface water layer (ENVO:00010504) within the epipelagic zone...; material: water... | reverse complement strand
TAGTAGTCTATAATCTAGCAGTTGCTTCATCTAAATAAGCAATAAAACCAAAAACAAATTTTTGAGGACGGCTTGCCCTCCTTTTTTTACGCTATTTTTTAAATAGTTGATGTTTTGAAAGCTCATCAATCCATTTAGGAAGTTCTTTAGGATTGTATATTAAATCCATTTTTGGGATAACCTTGCTTGGTAATACCAAACCATTTTTACTGGTAAAGGCAAATTTAACTACTGAAGCCATGTGAGTTTTTCCATTTATTTCAGCTTTTTGAAAAAAGTAAAACCATTTTTCATCATAACCAATAATTTTTGATTTCAGTTGAAATTTTCTAAATAGCTTAAGTCTGTATCTGTATTCGTTATAAGTCCCAACAATGGTCAAAGACCAATTATTTTTCTTTAAAAATGTACCCATTTTAATTCTTCCGCCATAAGCATATCTTCCTAGGTCTAGAAGTGTAACATATCTTCCGTTGTTGAGTTCCATAAATGGATCAATATCATTTGGAAGTACTGTGAGATTTATTTCATCATACTTTTCGCTGTAAAACCCCATTTTAGGTTTAAATTGGCTTTGAATAACCACTTTTATTAATCTTAAGTATGGATACATTAAATAGAAGGGTTATATTCTGATTTTAATCGAATTAGTTTTTGCAGAAAATTACGGTTTTCTTTCCAGCTTTTTTCTTTATTGAACTGAATGTAATTTCCATTTCCATGAATAGTAAAAAAATCTCCATTGTAAATACTTAACCTAAAAAATGGAATGGTCCAAGCATAAGTATATACACCTTGATTGATATGAAGAATAATTCCTTTTGGTCTTATTTCTATATTTCCATATTGCAACCCACTGACCTTAAGTTTTAAATGGTTCATATTTTCACTAAAATATTCTATAATCAATCGTCTAGAACCAATACCCCCAAGTTGTAATTTTTTGATTAGTGAGTAAGCATTACCCATTTCCTCATTTATGAGCTTATCTGTTTCTTTATCTTTATAAGAAATATTGTAAATCGCCATTATTTATCAAGATTGGTTAGAAAGTTATCCGCTGTTATTAAATGGGTTTCTCTTTTTGAAATATCCATTTTATCGAAACTGCTAATTAACATTCTCATTCTAGGGTTTTTAAGAAAAAATTCTCTTTGTTTGTCCATAAAGTTCCAAAATAGTGCATCCCAAATTTTACACCAATCACCTTTTTTATAATTACTCATTTTCAAAATATAGTTACTGCTGCTTATATATGGTTTTGTAGACATTAACCCACCATCAGCAAATTGGCTCATCCCATAAACATTAGGGACCATCACCCAGTCGTAAGAATCTATAAATAGTTCCATAAACCAACGATAGACTTCATCTGGATCAAATTCGCATAGAAGCATAAAGTTTCCTATGATCATTAGCCTTTCAATATGATTAGCATAAGCAGTATCGTTAATCTTTTTAATAGTATCATCTACTGGTTCTATCCCAGTATTACCTTCATAAAATGAGACAGGTATTTTTCTTTTAAATCCCCAAAAATTTTTAGTTCTTTCTTCTACCCCTTTACAAATATAAACCCCTCTTATAAATTCTCTCCAGCCTATAATTTGTCTTATAAACCCTTCACATGAATTGATTCTTATATTCTTAGAATGATAAAATTCAATGGTTTTATCTACAATGAATTTTGGAGAAATTAAGCCTGAGTTCATTAAGGGAGATAGTATGCTGTGATTAATAACTGATTTTTCTTTTAAGACAGCATCTTCGTAGGGACCAAATTCATCAAATCTTATATTTAAAAATTGTTCCAACCATTTTTCAGCGGTTTTAAAATCAGTGGGGTAAACGAATTCTTCATTTAATTCTCCATTATTGTTATTAAAATATTTATTTACATAACCTAAAGCCTCTTTATGGTTTTTAGTTCTAGTGGAAAATTCAATTTTAGGAGTCTCTTTGTTTTTTGGATATTTTTCCCTGTTTAGTTCATCATAAGTCCATTTACCACCTACTGGTTTCTGATTACTTTCTAAAAGAATATTGAGTCTTACTCTTTCAGATTTGTAAAAAGAAGTTTGAAATAATTTCTTTTTATCTTTTCTAAAAAAAGTTGATAAATCCTCTTTTGTATTTATAAAAGCAGGGTTATTATAGATTTGAATTTTTATATTTTGCTTTTTACAACTTTCCTTTAATCTTCTTTCTAAATAATTATCTTCAGGATCAATACATTTAATTGATTCAACTTCATTGTTAGCTTGATTTTTTATGAATTTTCTAATATCTGAGTTGTCTTCATATGAATTAATATAAAAAACCTCGAAATTTTTATTTTTTAAAAAATCATAATAGTTCTTCATAGAGCACCTGTGGAAGAATAATTTTTGTTTGTGAAAATTATAATGATTAAAAAACAGGGTTTCTTCAATAATAAAATGTATAAAATCTTGATTTAATAGTTCTGATTTTTTGAAAAGCTGATTTGGGAAAATTAAGTTAATAGGCTTCATTAATAATATATTTCAAATGGTAATCCTTTTTCATCGTATTTGGGATATTGTGATATTTTCCTGCTACCATTTTTGATCCATTTTTTCACACTTACAGCAAGTGATATAGCGTCTAAAATATCATCTCTTTTTATTTTTTCATTTTTATATTGATGGTAATTTTTTTCTAAAATGTCTTCAGTGTTTTTTATAAACTTTTTTAAGATATTCACCCTTTCATTAACACCTTCCTTTGTTTTTTTACTGAATTTTAGCGCCACTCCATCGTTTAAATTTATAAAACAAAGTTCTGGGTGAGATTCATGAATATTGATTTGTCTATTTTTGCTGTTGATTAAAAACTCATCTATTTCCTTTATTTTATTGCTAATATTCCATGACTGAATTGAAATGCTTTTGGACAGTATTTTTTTATTTAGCTCTCTTGCTTTTAAATAGTTTTTTGCTTTTACAGCTTGTCTACAAGGTGCTGTAAACACACTACTTTTTTTTCCTTTTGGTAATTTTTCTCTTAATTTTTGGTCAATTTTTCTTTCAATTAATTTTGAGGAAAGACCTATTGGTATATCAATAAATATTCTACTTTCATTATCTACAAAGTTCATCACTTTTTCTATATTAGAGTAGGTACTAATGGTTATTTGATTTTTGAAATCAATGAAACAAACACACCATCTGTTGAGAAAACCATCGATTCCAATATTCATTTTGTTTAACTATTTAATCACAAAATTAAACAAAACATGTAATTTTACTATATTTGTTTAACAAGTTTTGAAAATTTTGGGTTATATATTGTCATTTTTATTGTTTGGTTTTATTGCTTGGCAATTCTATTCTGCCTATTCAAATAAAAAATTTGAAAATAAGGAGCATCAATTTTTAGGTTCTATCAGTTATGTAAACTTTAAAATCTACAATCAATACACTTTGGCATCTGTTAAAATGAAAGGAAAAAGTTTAAATGATGCTAATGGAAAATTTTCATTACTTGCCAACTATATTTTTGGTGGAAATAGTGATAAAAAGCAAATTCCTATGACATCACCCGTAATATATAATATGAGTAATCATGCTACTTTTTCGTTTATTATGCCATATAATTATAAAGTTAGCAACCTTCCTTTGCCCAATTCTCAAGAAATATCTTTTAAAACAGAAAAAAATCAATGTATTGCTACCATAGAATTTAGTGGTTTTGCAAGTAATAAAAATTGCAAAGAAAATTATTTGAAATTATTAGAAGTTTTAAATATTAATAATATTTCCCATAGTAATGATTATATGATAGCAGTTTATAATCCGCCATATCAAATAATTAATAGGAAAAATGAGATTTGGATTGAAGTAAATAAAGATGAGGTTATCAAAAAGGTTGATATTAAATAGAATGTGAATTTAATTAACTCAATTAATTAATTTAGCTAAAACAGCTAAGAGAAAGGAAATTTATTTTCAAACAATAATTCTGAAAATAATTAAAAAACCTTAAGATAATTTATCAAAGATATGTAAGTGTTTTATGCAATACAGAAGACCTCTAACCTTTATTTTTTAAAATATTAGGATACTTCTTTATCATTTTAAATCTATTCATTCTTTGTAATAAAAATGGATATAAGTTTAAAAGAATATTAAAAATAGTTAACCAAATAAAATGTTCGATTAAGCCATATTTTAAATATAAGAGCTGAATTATAAAAGGAAAAATTCCTGAAATAATATGAGAAGTTTCAGATTGTTTAGTCTCTTCTATATATGTGAAAATATATTCTTTTGGTCTTCCTTTTAAATAAACTCTTTTATTTAGATGTCTAAAAAAAGAATTGATAAGAACAAGCCTAAATAAATTAACTCCTAAATATTTAAAGTAATTTTCAGACTCATAATTTTTTTTAATATAAAATTTGGGTGGCATTCTAACATACTTAAAAGCCTGAAAAAATAAAAATCCTACCAACATTAAATCCCATGTTTGAATGAAGTTGATTAATATTATTTTAAAGCTATTATTTATTTCAAGAGAGTATTTAAATAATCGAAAAGAAATGGTAAAAATGATACCATAAAAGAAGATTAATAAAACAACTTTCTGAAAAAAATTAAAACGATATAACATAATTTAATCCTTGCTCATTCTATGGAAAAAATTTTCTCTAATATTCATCCAGAAAAAATTATAGTCTAATGCATGGTAATTATTATTTAGTAAACTCTTGTAGACTTTCCAAAGAGGAAAACTTTCTAATTCTACCCACAATAAACCATTATTGCTTTTAGCACTTAATACCTTGGGGTGTTTTAATTTGCTTTTTCTCAGTAAAAATTTAAAACTGCTGATTAAAATTCCTTGATGCATATTATAAAGGCTAGCATCATCATTTTTCCTAAAAGTAATAGGCTTAGTTACACGAATATTTTGATCTTTAAAAGCAGTAATTTCTTTTCCGTAAGGATGAGAATTCCAGCTTAAATAGCAATTTAAGTCATTAGGATTTTCACACATGGAGAATTTATTTGTAGAGAAACTCCTAATAGATAGATCTCCAATCAAGTAGGCAAGTTCAATTTTTTTTAAAATAGAATCATTTTCAAATAAATAATCAGTAAATAATTTTTGTAACAGGTGAGTTCCTTGACTATGCCCTGCTAGGACAATTCTATTTCCTTTGTAAAAATATTTAAGGTAGTGTTTGAATGCTTTTTCAATATCCTGATAAGCCACATCAAAGGCTTTTATCCCATTTGTATTATCCTTATATCCATGGATGTGCATTTGCCTATAAATGGGAGAATATATATCTGCCATTCCAGTAAATACATTAGTTTGATTTTTTAAAACTAAATTTTCAATTTTTTTATTTAGCTTTTTATTTTCTATTTCAGAGTTCCATTCTAAACCATCAAAATAAAGAGTTGGATATACAAAAAAAACATCTATGGAGTCCAACTTAAAAGTATCATTCACTACATTCTCTGGAAGTTTTTCAGAATTATCGAATTTATCCGGGTGGGCTATCCAGTGGTTGATATTGGTATAGTCTGGAGATGCTTTAGGAATTTCTTCTTCAAATGTATGTAAGGGGATTGTGCTACCACAAGAAGCCAATAGAAATAATAAAACTGGTAATAGAAGTATTTTTTTCACGTTTACTAAGTTATTATTTTTATACTTTAACAATTAAAAAATAACTTTCAATTTTCATGAATATTGGAATCAATGCAAGACATTTAATAAAAGATAGACTAGAAGGTATTGGTTGGTACAGTTTTGAAATTTTAAAAAGACTTATAAAATTGATGCCAAGCCATCAATTTATTTTTTTCTACGATAGAAAAACTCCCTTTTTAATTTCTGGCGAAAACATTTCTAATATTATTTTATCTCCACCTGCAAGACATCCAGTTTTATTTAAATTTTGGTTTAATTTTTTGCTTCCCAAAGCTTTTAAAAGATACCAAATAGATTTATTTTTTTCATCAGATGGTTTTTTGTCACTAAACTCGGATATTCAACAAGTTGGAGTAATTCATGATCTAAACTTTGAACATTATCCTGAAGATTTACCTAAAAATATTCTCAAATATTATAAAAAATATATGCCCTTATTTGCTCAAAAAGCAAATAAAGTAATTACAGTGTCCAATTACTCTAAAAATGATATTGTAAATAAATACAAAGTGAACTCGGAAAAAATAAAAGTTATTTATAATGGGGGAAATGATATTTTCAAACCAATTAAAGAAGAAAAAATAAGAAATTTTCAAAATAACAATACCAATAGGCCCTATTTTATTTATGTAGGGTCACTTCATAAAAGAAAGAATATTGAGAGAATGTTAAAGGCTTTTCAAGCATTTAACAATGAAGACAAATGGGACTTTATCATTATAGGAACAGACATGTGGAAAGGGCAATTAGATTTAGATGGAATTTTAAACAATGTTAAATTTATTGGAAGAAAATCTGGAAATGAACTAGCTATGTGGATTGCTTCAAGTTCGGCTCTTGTTTATATTTCTTATTTCGAAGGATTCGGGTTGCCTATTCTTGAAGGAATGATGTCAGGAGTTCCTGTTATTTCTGGTAATTTAACTAGTTTACCTGAAGTTGGTGGCAAAGCTGTGATTTATGTTGATCCTTTTAATTTAGACAGCATTAATAAGGGAATGCAAGAGGCAACAAGTAATTATCAAAAGTATAGAGATTTAGGATTGAAGCAAGCCACTCTTTTTTCCTGGGATAAATCAGCTTTAGAGGTTAAAAGAGTACTGAATAATTTTATTTAATTAAGATAGAAGTTTTGATCTACCATTTTTTCTTGAGTTAGTAAAATTAGCATAAATTTAAATTTATGTACTAAAAAATCATTCTTTTTAGTCTCATTTAGACCGATAAATTTTATTTTTTCTTCATCTGTTAAATTGACAAGATTTGTTAAATTATTTAAAGAAATTAATTCTTCTCTTTTCGATTCTTTAGAGTCATCCAATAAATGACTTAAATAGTTAGAAGCATGCTCAATTAGCTGTTCGGTAGGGTTGAAGGGTTTTTTCTGAATTTTTGATAAAGAACCTAGTGGATATAATTTGTGTTCGTTCTTATTTTGAAAATGATGAATTTTAAAATTGGATTGACACTCTATCAATACGTCAAGCTCTCCACTTTCATATTTTTTTAGAATTTGATTGACCTTAACTAAAGATCCTAATTCACTAAGTGTAGTTTTTCCTTGATAAGGAATTCCAAAAAATTCATTATTACTTAAACACTCCGATACAAGTTGTAAATATCTTGGTTCAAAAATATGAAGTGTGGTTTGCTCTCCTGGAAATAAAAATATTCTTAAGGGAAACATTCCATAGTCATAATTGCTGCTACTCATTAACTTGATTTTATTGTAAATTTCTCTTTTAAAATGGATAAGTAGATTCTTAAAATATTATTCTATTCACATTGAATTATGAATTACTTAATCATATTTTTAAATTTTTATCTGTTTACAACTCTGTAAATAATAACAAACAATATTGAAAATTGTATTATTTTTAGTTAAATTTGGAAAAAAAAAGTTTTGAAAAAAAAAAAATATATTTTAATAACAGTTTTGATAGTTATTACAGCACTATCCAATATATTTTTATCAAATATTCCCAATTTTTCTCCGATTGCTGCTGTTGCTTTATTTTCTGGATTTTATTTTTCTAATAAAAAATTAGCTTTAGTTATTCCTATCTCATGTATGTTAATTTCAGATTTGATTATTGGATTTCACTCTCTAATGTGGGCAGTATATTTGTCATTCTCTTTAATTGTTGTATTAGGATTTTTTATGAAGACTACCAGTCCTAAAAAAGTAATGTTGAACTCTATCTGGTCTTCTATTCTTTTTTTCTTAATCACCAATTTTGCAGTTTGGGCAACAGGAACTTACTACTCCAAAGATTTAAGCGGTTTAACTCTATGTTTTACTATGGGATTGCCTTTTTTCAAATATACCTTATTAAGTTCCATTATTTTTTCAACTGTTCTTTTTGGAGGATTTGAAATCATTAATCAACTTACTGCTAGATACCTTCCCGTGTCGGAAAAAAGCTAATTTTAGCTGACATTATATTGTTTAAAATATTTTTTCCTATTCTGTTATTGGGGAATCAAACCCTTAATTTTGACATATGATTAAAAGATTGATTTTCTTTTTATTTTTAATGTTATCTCTTGGTTTTCTTATATTTAATATTTTCCAAAAACTAGGAGAACAAAGCAAGGTTTATCAACAACCTTTTAATTATTTCCCCCCAAATCCCGCCCTTTTTTGTGAAGTAGAAGCGTTTTCAAAAACCTTACATCATTTCTTTGAGACTAGTATGATTTGGTCAAAGTTTGAAGAAGTTTCACAAAAAAGCAACTATAATTCTACAATAAAAGATATTGGTAAAATAATTTCAGATTCTTCCTACAATGAAATATTTGATAAAGGAATTACCAATATTTCTTTCTATAATTCAGAAAATGAAATTTCTTGGATTATCGCAAAAAATATATACGGTAATGAGCTTACTAAAAAAATTAATTTGGACTCTAACTTTCTCAGCCCTTATTTTTTTCAAATTAATTATCCATTTCTTGTCATTTCCAATTCAAAAAAATTAATGAAATCTTTTAAATCTAACTACACAAATAGTAGCGAAAATTTAATTATAAATGATATTAAGGAAAAAATGAAATATTCAAGTAAAATGTCAAATATTTCTTGTTTTATTGATGTGAAAAAATTTAGTAGTTTATTAAATTCCTTACTATACAAAGAAAACAGTTCCAATTTCTTTCATAAAATAGCCTCTAAAAAATGGATTCAATTTGATATTGATTATGCTCCAAATGATATAAATATTGTTGGAATTTCAAATAATGACTCATTAATCTCATTGACTGAGCCTTTATATTATTCATTCAACGATTGGATACCTAAAGATGTTGAACTTGTAGAAAAAAGAACGATTAAATTTTTCAATGACTCCAATCAAAATAAAGTTATAATAAAGTCTCTGAGATTAAATTTTAGAGATGAAATTCTTGATAATAATTATGAATTATTAGTTCTTGATATTCCAAGAATTGATTTATCATCTAATGGGTCGAATCAATTTTTTTTATTAGATACTTTTTTTGAGTCAAATACCGAAAATTTTGGTAAAATTTTAGATACCAATAAATTAAAATCATTATTTCCTGAAATTAATTTTAAAAATAAACTAGGCTTTTTAAAAGATGAATATCTTATTATTTCAACTCTAGCTGCTAAAAAAGAATTTGATATCAAAATTTCCCAAAAGAATTTAAAAGATTTGAATAACTCCATTTTCAATGAAAAGGAAAATCAAGAATTTGATCAATCACATTCAGAGTTTTTATATCAATCTAGATCAGAGTTGTTAAATGGATTTAAATTTTCAACTTATAGAGCTGACAGTATTATCTTTAATTTTTTTGAATCTATTGGTGGGGTGAGCTGGACCTTAAATAACTACGATAACAGGGTTCATCATGGAATTAAAATCAAAAAATATTTTCCTAAAAAAGTTGACAAAAAAATACTTTGGAAAACTCTTATCCCCGAATTAATATGGGGACCTTATTCCCTTAATAATCATAGAACAGGATCTAGGGATATAGTTGTTCAAGATGTTAATAATATTATTTATTTGATTAGTGCAGGTGGAAAAATAAAATGGTCTAAACAAATCGAAGATAAAATCAAAGGGGAAGTTAGCCAGATAGATGCTTATAAAAATAATAAATATCAAATGATATTTAATACCACTTCAAAATTACACATTATAGATATACTTGGGAAAGAAATAGATGGATACCCTATAGATTTCAGTTATTTAGCTACCAATACTGTTTCCATTTTAGATTATGACAATAATAAGGATTACAGATTTCTTATAGCTGGAGATGATTATAAAATTCATAATTACAATGTTGAAGGCAAAGGGGTTTCAGGATGGACTTACCCAAAATTAAAATCAAAATTAGATAGACCTATTTTATATTTTGCAATAAATGGCTTAGACTATATTATGACTATTGAGGAAAACGGAAATATTAAATTATTCAATAGACGTGGTGGAGAAAGATATAAAGTTGAAGATAAAATAGAATTATCAAGTTTTGGGAATTTAGCTATTATGAAATCATTTAATATAGACTCAACTGCAATTGTTTTTCAAGATAGTTTACATGGTATTTCAAAACTTACATTTGGATCTGGTATTCAAAAATTATATAGCGAAAAGAATGATTCAAATAATAGATTAAATAACTGGGAAATTTATTCAAATGAAAACCTTAAAAGAATTAATTATTGCCTTAAAACCAAAGAAAATCTTAAAATTATAGATCAAACAAATGAAGTTTTCGAATTTTCTCTTTACTATCCATACACTATTTTACACAATAGAAAATTAGGAAACTTTCTTATTGTTTTAAATGAAAAAACCAATGAAATTCAACTTATTGATAGTAAGTATAATATTAATCCAAATTTATTTAGAGCTTCAAAAATGACATGTATTGATGATATTAATAATGACAATTCAAAAGAGTTGATAACCATTATTAACAACAATATTTTAGTTTGTTATCAAATTCCATCTATAAATTAATTAATCAAAATTAATTCGTTCAATTTACTAACTTATATTTGGGCTAATTTAGATTTATGGACTTCCAAAAAGATTTTCCAATTTTAAAAAGTAGTGTAAATGGTCAGCCACTGATATATTTTGATAATGCTGCTACCTCTCAAAAGCCAAAATATGTAATAGATACGATAAATAAATACTATCAAAACTATAATTCAAATGTTCATCGTGGGGTACACGAATTAAGTCAAAAAGCTACCAGTGCATATGAAGATTCGAGAGTGAAAATCCAAAATTTTTTAGGGGCAAAAAGCTCTAAAGAAATTATTTTTACTAAAGGAACAACTGATGGTATTAATATTATTGCATCATCTTGGGCTGAGAACCAGTTAAATAAGGGCGATGAAATAATTATAACAACCATGGAGCATCATAGCAATATAGTACCATGGCAAATTTTATGTGAAAAAATTGGGGCTAAACTTATTATTTCACCAATTAATATAAAAGGAGAAATGATTATGAGTGAGTTTAAAAGTCTCATATCAAATAAAACAAAATTAATCTCTATATCTCACGTCTCAAATACTTTAGGAACCATAAATCCAGTTGAAGATATCGTGGAAATTGCAAAGGAAAATAACTGTAAAATACTTATTGATGCTGCTCAGTCTATTCCACATTTTAAAGTAGATGTGTCTAAAATAGATTGTGATTTTTTAGTTTTTAGTGGACATAAAATTTTTGCTCCAACAGGAGTTGGTATTTTATATGTTAAAAATGATCGATATCAAGAGATGCAGCCATACCAGGGCGGAGGCGATATGATCAAAGATGTATCATTTGAGAAAACTACTTATAATGCTCCACCTCATAAATTTGAGGCTGGAACGCCCAATATTTCGGGGGTAATTGGTCTAGGCGCTGCAATTGATTATGTAAACAAAATTGGTATTGATAAAATATCAAACCTTGAAGATGAATTACTTCATTATGCAACTGATAAGATAACATCTTTGAATAATATTAAAATTTTTGGAAACGCTCAAAATAAGGCAAGTGTTATTTCTTTTAATATTAATGGATTTCATCCTTTTGATATTGGAACCTTGTTGGACCAATTTGGTATTGCTATAAGAACAGGGCATCATTGTACACAACCACTAATGAATTTCTTTAATATACCTGGAACTGCAAGAATAAGTTTTGCATTTTATAATCAAAAAAAAGAGATAGATTTTTTTATTGACTCTTTAAAAAGAGCGATTCTTATGTTAGGATAGTTAAATTATAAATTTACAACTTAACACAGCTGTATCATCCATCAAGTCCATATTTCCTTTAAATTCTTCGAGCTTTGAAAATATTTTTTGCTCAAGCTCTTTCATACTTAGTTCAAGATTATTTTCTACAACATTGATAAGATTATCAGTCTCAAACGCCACTCCGTTAGAATTTTCTAATTCTACTAATCCATCTGTATAGCAAATTAAAATGGTATCCTCAGCAAGTTTTATTTTACTGATTGTTATTTTTGGAATTTCCTCAAGCATTCCTAATCCAATACAGCCTTTATTTAAAAATATAGTTTTTTTTGAATTCGTAAGTATTGGATAATTATGACCTGCATTAACATACTGAAGTGTATTATTTAATTTATTGTAATGTCCAGCAAAAAAGGTAATAAATTTTTCACCTTTTGCAGCATTATTAACATCATCATTTAAATTCTCTACTAGGTCCTTTAAACTAATATCTTCATAATTATATTTAATATTGGCTCTTAATTTTGCTTGAAAATTGGACATTAGTAATGCTGCTGAGGTCCCTTTTCCAGAAACATCAGCTATACAGAAGAAATATTCATTTTCGTTTAAAGACAAAAAATCATAGTAATCACCTCCCACTAAGTGTTTTGACTCATATCTTGCGGCAACGTCTATTCTATCATCATTTGGTAGATTTGTAGGGAAGAGAAGCTTTTGCATTTCTGCTGCCATTTCCATTTCTTTTTTATTAAGCTCCTGCTCTATAAGCTCTGCAGAAAATCTTTTGTTTTCAATTGCTACTACAATAATACTAGCTAATGTTTGGATAAAAGGCATGTGTTTTATCCCAGGACTTATCGCAATTAGCTCATCTTCTAAGTCACCAATTAATAAATATGCTAACGCAATTTTTTTATGAAATATCGGTATGACAATATCAAAAGAATTGAGAGTTTCAATAGAAGATGATTCAATAACTGTAATATCCTTAATATGTGTAAGTTCTTTATTTACATTAATTTTTTTATTCAATCCTCTTGCTCCAAAATGGAGGATACAGTTCCAGTTTAAACTGTCATTAGCATATAAAATTAATTTACTTATACCTAATTGTTCCCTTAGGATATATTCAAATATTTTTAATATATTTTCAATAGATAGATTATTATTAATTGCTTTTGTAATCTCTAGAAGAGAATTTAATTTGAATTCATTCAGTTCTAATTTTTCATAATATTTTTTTGGCAATTCTTTGTCCATTAAATGTGTAAATTTTTAATCCTATTTATATTTTGAACTAATTTTTTTAAATGTAATTTACCAAACATATATATATTTAAATCTTATTTATTGGGTATTTATTAAATACAAATTGTGAGAAGTAAATAAAAGTAGTTACATTTGCCACCCTTAAATAAGTTAACTAAAAAAATATTCAGCATGTATGCGATTGTAGAGATAGCAGGACAACAATTTAAAGTTGAAAAAGATCAAAAATATTTTGTTCACCAACTTGATGCTAAGCCTGGGTCAAAAGTAACTTTTGAAAACGTACTTTTGTTAGACGAAAAGGGCAAAGTATCTGTTGGCTCACCATCTCTTAGTGGAGTGGAGGGAATTGC
>ERZ802830.3404-NODE-3404-length-13559-cov-8.68617_pt1 | contig 13559 bp, 12 predicted proteins | sample MGYA00345654_ERZ802830 | MGnify/ENA primary metagenome ERZ802830 (study PRJEB30503, sample SAMEA104212375) | marine metagenome | biome: Westerlies Biome; feature: [SRF] surface water layer (ENVO:00010504) within the epipelagic zone...; material: water... | reverse complement strand
GTTCTGAAGTAGATTTATTTAAAGTTGGGGACAGAGTAAGTCATGCATCAATGCCTATAGGTGCTTATTCAGAAAAACAAATAATGCCACAAGAAAAATTAATAAAAGTCCCGGATGGAATTTCAAATGAAATTGCTTCATGTATTGTTTTAAAAGGAATTACCGCAGAATACTTACTTCACAGAAGTTACGAAGCAAAAAAAGGTGATAAAGTATTGTTTCATGCTGCAGCTGGTGGTGTTGGACAAATTTTATGCCAGTGGGCAAATGCAATTGGATGCACTGTAATTGGGACTGTTGGTTCAAAAGAAAAGGAAGCTATTGCTAAAAAAAATGGCTGTCACCATGTAATTAATTATACTGATAATAATTTTGTTGAAGAAGTTGAAAAAATAGTAGGCAAAAATGGAATTGATGTTGTTTATGATGGTGTAGGTACAAAAACTTTTGAAGGATCCATTGAATGTTTAAAGGTTAGAGGGATGATGGTTGCTTTTGGAAATGCATCTGGTTATGTACACACACTAGATATAAAAAAACATATAAATGCCAAAGGCCTTTTTTTTACTAGACCTTCGATTGCACACTATACGGTAACAAGAAAAGAATTAGAGGAATCTGCTGCAAAAGTTTTTGATGCAATTCTATCAGGAAAAATTAATGTGGAAGTGTTTAAGAAATATTCCTTAAGTGAAGTAAAAAAAGCTCATGAAGATTTAGAAGCAAGATTGTTAACTGGTCCTGTGGTAATACTACCTTAACTACATAATCTCTTGATCAATATCCATATCCGACATATGAAGTTTTAATGCTTTGGTTGAAATTTGAATTTCCAAAATAAAAAATACAATTGAAATTATCATTGATAAGCAACAAGACCCAAAGATAATTCTAGCTATAAAAATCTCACTTAAATAAAGACCAAAAACAGTTAACATATTAAACAAAAAGCCAAAAGCTGCGAACATTATTGTAAACTTTAAAAGACTTATTCTTTTGTTTAAATTTATGAACTGAGCTTTCCATTCTGGAGGAGTATGTTTTTCAAAAACATGTGCATCATGAATTTTTCGAATTAAGCCACTTAATGTATGAAACCTATTACTATAAACACCCATTAATAGAGGAATTGCAGGAAACATTAGAGCTGTTACTGTGTAATCTATATTCATACGAATCAGTTTGATTATGAATCTAGCCTTTGTTATTTACAAGTAAATTATTATGAACCAAATAAAACTTTTTATTGAATTAATTAGATTAAAAAAACCAATTGGCTATATGCTTTTATTTTGGCCATGTGCTTGGGGCTTGACTTTGGCATATGACTTTTCAAATAAACTAGAGGATTATTTTTTTTATTTAACACTTTTTTTCTTAGGAGCTGTTTTAATGAGATCGGCTGGCTGTATTGTAAATGATATTTTAGATAGAAAATTTGATAAAAAAGTATTAAGAACAAAAAATCGTCCAATTGCTTCAAATAAAATATCAATAAAGTTAGGTATTATTTATGCATTGGTTTTATGTTTTTTAGCGTTGTTAGTTCTGTTGAACTTCAACACTTATACTATAGTTCTAGCTCTTGGCTCTATGCCACTAGCATTTACATACCCTCTAATGAAACGCTTTACTTACTGGCCTCAACTTTTCTTAGGAATTACATTCAATTATGGATTAATACTTGGTTGGACGTCAGTTACAGGCGAAATAAGTATAATTCCGATACTATTTTATATTGGAGCCATATTTTGGACACTGGGATACGACACTATTTATGGATATCAAGATATTAATGATGATGAAATTATTGGATTAAAATCAACCTCAATTAAGTTTAAAGGAAAAGAAAAAAAGTTTTTATTGTCATGTTATTCAATTTTAATAATATTTTTTATAATTGGTGGAAACTTTATGAAATTTAATAATTTTTATTACTTTTTAGTTTTAATTCCATTTGTACATTTATTTTTTTATCAGATAAAAAATTTTCAATCTAAAAACCCTCAAAACTGTCTCAAAATATTTAAAAGTAATAACTTTTTAGGTTTAATAATATTTTTAAACTTACTTATTGCAAAAAATTTATGATTATAAAAAAAGAAATTTATAAAAGACTTTACCAAGATTACTCAAAAAAATATTTAGATAAAATTATTATTTCTGCTTTTTTCTCGATATTAGTTGCTGGAAGTACATCTTCAATTGCTTGGCTTTTAGATCCTGCTATAAAAAAATTATTTATAGAAAAAGATCAATCTCTAATAATATTTATTCCTTTAATGATTATTGTAGCTTTCACTGTGAAAGGCTTATCCCTATATTTTGCTAAGGCTACTATGATCGGTGTTGGAGAAGAAATTAAAAAGAAACTTCAATATGATATGATTAATACTTTAATAAAAACTGATACACAAATTATAGATAAAAAACATTCTGGTAAATTTATCTCAAATCTTACATACGATGTTACTCATATTACTAATTTATTAAGTAACGCAATATTAACTTTATTCAAAGACTCTCTTACGCTAATTGGATTACTGACAGTTATGTTTTTACAAAATTGGAAACTAGCGCTTATTTCAATTATAATGATACCTCTTGCAAGTATTTCAGCAAAAACCTTGGGTAAAAGAATTAATAAAGTGGCTACAGAAGCTCAGGAAAAATCTGGTTTTCTAACTACCTACCTAGTTGAATTATTTAAAAATCATAAATTAATAAAAATATTTCAAAAGGAAGGATATGAAAAAGACAGAGCCAATAAACATCTCACACAATTAAAAGAGAAAAATCAAAAGATACAAACTGTCTTTGTAAGAATGTCTCCAATTATGGAAACTTTAACGGGAATAATGATAGCAGTATTAATTTTTTACTCTGGAAAACTAATGGCTAACGGTGAGGTAGATATTAATAATTTTTTTTCATTTTTAGCCGCTATGATGCTTGCATACCAACCTGTAAGAGCATTATCAACTTTGAACATGGTTTTAAACCAAGGTTTATCTGCAGCCTCAAGGATTTTACCAATTATTGATCAAAAAAATAATATTAATGATAGCATTTCAGCTAAAAGTTTGAAAATTAGTAAAGCTGAAATTAAGTTTAAAGATTTAAGTTTTGCCTATGAAATTGATGAGAACCAAACTTTAAAATCAATTAATCTAGAATTTGAAGGAGGAAAAATGACCTCTTTAGTAGGTCATAGCGGTTCAGGAAAATCGACAATACTAAATTTGATTCCTAGGTTTTACGATGCTCAATCTGGAGAAATTTTAATAGATAATCAATCTGTATATCAAAGTACTCTAAAATCTTTAAGACAAGAGGTTTCCATGGTCAGTCAAGAAACAACTTTATTTGACGATACTGTTAAAAACAATATTAAATATGCCAAAGAAGATGCAACTGATGAAGAGCTTTATGAAGTTTCAAAATTATCTCATTGTGATGAATTCATTAATAATCTTCCAAATAAATTTGAAACATTAATAGGAGAAAATGGAGTTAGGTTATCAGGAGGTGAAAAGCAAAGATTATCAATAGCTAGAGCTATGATGAAAAAAAGTTCAATCATTTTATTGGATGAGGCAACTTCATCTCTAGACTCAGAAACAGAGTCTAAAATTCAAGAAGCTTTAAAAATTCTAACCAAAGATAAAACTACTATTGTTATTGCTCATAGACTTTCTACAATTCTAAATTCAAATAATATCTACGTGATAGACTCTGGAAAAGTTATCGATAGTGGTAAACATAAGGACTTAATGATAAAATCTGAACTATATAAAAACTTTTATGAAAAACAGATTCAAAAATAAATATGTTTTTATTTTACCAAATAATCTTATCTTTACTCCTTATAATTTCTCCCTTCATAATAATTTATAGAATTTTCAAGAACAAAGAGGATAAAAAAAGATTTTTAGAAAAGTTTAGCATACCTTCGAAAAAAAAAAGTGGTAGTAAACTTATATGGTTTCATGGAGCTAGTGTTGGTGAAATTTTAAGCATTATTCCGCTAATCAGGAATTATGAAAATAATCAATTAATTGACCAAATTCTTGTTACGACTGGTACTTTAAGTTCATCCAAAATAGTTAAAAGATTCAAATTTAAAAAAACAATACACCAATTTTACCCTATAGATCATATTTATTTTACTTCTAAATTTTTAAAATATTGGAAGCCAAATTTTGCAATATTTATAGACTCTGAGATTTGGCCCTGTATGTTTAAAGAATTAAATAACAAAAAAATTCCATTAATTTTATTAAATGCAAGATTAACTAAAAAAACATTTAACAGATGGATGAAAATCAAAAGCTTTACTAAATCAATTTTTAGTAAAATTACAATTGCTTATCCTCAAAATATAGAGACTAAATCTTATCTAAAAAAGCTTAAAATAAAAAAAATAAATTTTATAGGAAATTTAAAGTTTATAGAAAATGATGATAAAAGACTAGATAGCATTAGTAATAGTTTAAAATTTCAATTTAAAAAAAAGAAAGTTTGGGTAGCATCAAGCACACATCCAGGTGAAGAAATTTTTTGTGCTAATACTCATATAGAACTTAAAAAAAAAGAAAAACACTTAATAACTATAATTATCCCGAGACATATACACAGAGTAAAAGAAATAATTCATAGTATCGAAAAATTAAATTTGAAAGTGGTTACTCATAGCTCTAATGATAAAAATTTAAAAGATGTTGACATTTATATTGTTGATACATTTGGAGAAACAAAAAAATTTCATAGGCTCGGATGTTCAGTTTTTTTAGGCGGTTCAATAATTAAAAGAGGTGGACAAAACCCATTAGAAGCGGCACGTTATGGAGCAAGAATTTTACATGGACAAAACATAGATAATTTTAAAGATGTATATAAATTGCTTAAAACTTTTAAGGTTTCTAAAAAGGTTAAAACTCCAAAAGAATTAGCAAAATTAATCATCTTTAAAAAAAATAAAATGATAGGTGTTAAAATTAAGAAAATTGGAAGAATAATTTTAAAAAAAACTATAAAAGAATTAGACAGTTTAACTAATAATGAACTTAAAAAAACCTAAATTTTGGGACTATCTAAGACCTAATATATTCGCATATATATTACTACCTATAGCCATATTGATACAATTAAAGAACTTATTTAGAAATAAATCTAAAAGTAAGAACTCAAATATAAAAACTATCTGTATTGGAAATATATACATTGGTGGAACAGGCAAAACGTCATTGAGTATTAAAATTAATGAAATTTTAAATAAAAAAAATATTAGAACTTGTTTTATTAAAAAATTTTATAAAAATCAGATTGACGAACAAAAACTGTTAAAATCAAGAGGAAAACTTTTTTTATCTCCAAAAAGAATAGATGCGTTAAGCCAAGCAATAAAAGAAAATTACGAAATTGCAATTCTAGATGATGGCCTTCAAGATAATTCAATAAATTATGATGTTAAGCTTGTATGTTTTAATAATTTAAATTGGATAGGAAATGGCTTGACTATACCAGCTGGTCCTTTGAGAGAAAATTTGAATAATTTAAAAAATTATCATCATGTATTTTTAAATGGTAACCAAGAAAATTTAGATAAAATTAAAAAGCATATATATAAAATTAACTCAAAGATTAATATACATATTGGACAATATAGGCCTCTAAACATGAATGAGTTTGACAAAAAAAATAAATATTTAGTTTTTTCTGGTATTGGAAATCATAAAACCTTTATATCAATGATAAAAAACCATGGTTTTAATATTTGTAAAAATATAGAATTTCCAGATCATTATGAATATACAAATAAAGATATAAAAAAAATTTTAAAATTATCAGAAGAAATGAATTGTAAAATAATTACTACCGAAAAGGACTATTTAAGATTAGAAAAAAATAAAATAGATCAAATTAAATTTATTAAGTCTGATTTAGAGATAACTAACGAAGAAAATTTTATTAATAGTATTATAAGGTAAATGAGACTCATTAAATATTTTTTTCAGTTTTTGTTTATCATTATTTTTTTTTCTTTATTTAAAGTACTTGGATACAAAATATCTTCTACAATTGGTGGCAAATTATTTGAAATTATTGGTCCATTATTCCGGTCAAAAAAATTAATTCATTCAAATATAAAAAGAGCTATTCCTGATTCAAATTTAGAAAATTTAAATAAAATTACTAAACTAATGTGGAATAATTATGGAAGAGTTTTTGCAGAATACATGTTCATTAAAGATTTTAGAACAGGTAAGTTAAACAAAAATATAGAATTAGAAGGCCAAGAAATACTAGAAGAAATAAAAAAAAATAATAAACCAGTTGTTTTTATTTCAGGTCATTTTAGTAATTTTGAATTAATGGCAATGTATCTAGAAAAATCAGGAATAAATTTGTCAGCAATATATCGACCTTTAAATAATATTTTTTTAAACAAAATAATGGAGCGAATAAGAAAAAAATATATCTGTAAAAATCAAATAAAAAAAGGAATTGGTGGAATGAAAAAACTTATAAGCTTAAAGAAAGATAATTACTCAACAGCATTAATGATAGATCAGAGAGTTTCAGAGGGTATAGCATCTGATTTTTTTAATCAACAAGCTCTAACTACAACCATTCCAGCTCAACTTATTAAGAAGTTTAATATTTCAGCTGTTCCTATCTTTATTGAAAGAGTAGAAGATATTAACTTTAAAATCGTCGTAAATAAGCCAATATTTTTTTCAGAGGAAACCTCGATAGAGGAAATAACTAATAAATTAAATCAAATTTTGGAAAAAATGATAATTTATAAGCCTGAACACTGGATCTGGTCTCATAATAGATGGAAATAATTTTTATTTATTATTAATTTTTTCTCGCTTTTGAAAAGCTTCTTTATAAGAAAAATATGGCTCTTGCAATTCTACGTTCCAATAGTTTAAATTTTCAATATTTATTTCTTTTCCTGAAACAGCACACTTAACATAATCACCAGGTTCTATAATTTCAAAATTATTAGGTAAATATTTTATTTTTGCTAATTTTTTTGTCATTTTTAGTTTATATACTACTATATGAAAGTTGGAATAATAGGAAGTGGTGGTAGAGAGCATGCGATTTGCCAAAGCTTAAAAAAATCTAGTAAAATAAGTAAAATTTTTTGCTTTCCAGGTAATGCAGGGACATCAAAATTAGCTGAAAATATAATGTTAGATATTGATAATTTTGAGAACCTTAAAAGTTTCATTGTAGAAAAAAAAATCGATTTAATTATTGTTGGACCGGAAAAACCTTTGGTTGAGGGTTTAGTTGATTATTTAGAAAAATTTAACATACAAGTATTTGGACCAAATAAAATTGCTTCACAATTAGAAGGATCAAAAATATTCACAAAAAAACTTTGTGAAAAATTTAATATACCAACAGCAAAATTTGGAATTTTTAAAAATAAAAATGACTCAAAAAAGTTTATACATAACTCAAAATTTCCTACTGTAATTAAAGCAGACAACTTGGCTTCTGGGAAAGGAGTTTATATTTGTAATAATACTGAAGAAGCAAATATTGCTATTGATGAAATTTTTAATGGCAAATTTGGAGATGCAAAAAATCTACTAATTGAAGAATTTCTTGAAGGTGAAGAGATGAGTTTTTTTATTGTAAGTGACGGGGTTAATATTAAACAATTTGAAACTGCTCAAGATCACAAAAGAGTTTTGGAAGGAGATAAAGGAAAAAATACTGGTGGTATGGGAGCTTATTCGCCTTCTAGACTGATTAATGACGAATTAGAAAAAAAGATTGTTAATAAAATAATAAATCCAACCTTAAAAGGATTATCTGAGCTTGGAAGTCAGTATAAAGGATTTTTGTATGCTGGCCTTATGATAATAAATAATGAACCGTATTTAATTGAATATAATGTAAGAATGGGTGACCCTGAATGTCAAACAATACTACCAAAACTCGAAACAGATTTGACTGAAGTTTTTTTAGCATGTTGTAATCAAAATCTTGATAAGATTGATCTTAAATGGTTAAATAAAAAAAGTGTGTGTGTTGTTGTTTGTTCTAAAGGTTACCCAGATATATTCCAAAAAAATGTAGAAATAAAAAATTTAGAAGATATTAATCTTGAAAATGATAATTATTTATTTCATGCAGGAACCCAAAAAAAGAATGAAAAAATATATGCAATAGGAGGCAGAGTTTTAAATTTTGTATCATTATCAGATGATTTCAGCCTAGCAAAAAGTAAAATTATAAAAAATATTAATAAATTAAATTGGTCCGGTGGATTTTATAGAAAAGATATTGGTTATAAAGTTATAAAATAATGCGAGTAATATCTGGATTATTGAAGGGAAGAAAAATTTTTGAACCAAAAGATAATGAAACGAGACCATTAAAAGATTTAACAAAAGAATCAATTTTTAACATTATCAATCATTCAAACAAATTTAATATAAATTTAGAAAATTCAAATATTTTAGATTTATTTTCAGGAGTTGGTTCATTTGGAATCGAATGTTTATCAAGAGGAGCTAAAAGTGTTATTTTTGTAGAAAATTATTACGGAGTAATACCCATATTAAAAAAAAATTTATCTATCTTAAAATCTGATCAAAATTACGAAATTATAGAAAAAGATATTAATAATAGCCAAATATTATTAAATATTAAAAAAAGATTTGAGATTATTTTTTTAGATCCACCATATAAAGATAAAAATTTAAATAAATTACTATTGAATATTTATGATTGTAATATTCTAAACGAAAACGGAATTATTATAATTCATAGACATAAAAATGAGAAAGATATCTTACCAAAAAACTACAAAATTATTGAAGAAAAAAAATATGGGATATCAAAAATTATATTTTTAACTATTTTAAATTAATAATTTTTTTGTTTCCTCTTTTATTAGTTCTACAGCAGGTTGATCAAACGGATTAACTTTAAGAGATTTGCCAATTAATATTGTCTCCAAAATAAAAAAGCAAAACAATTCACCTAAAGTTTTTTCATCTAGCTTGTTTATATCAAAACTTCTAAACGGAATTTTTTTCTTTAGAAACACTCTCTCTGTAGCTAGTTTTTGAGAATACATAATCTTATTAATGGTTTTATTTTTTAAAAACTTATGACTATCTAATAATTCTTTATTATTAATTTTATTTGACTCACGATCTTTTAAAAAGAAAAAAGTAAAAAAATTATTTTTAAATCCATCTAAGTAAAGCTGCATAGTGCTGTGATTATCTTTTGGCATATTAGATATTATTGGTAAAATTCCTTTTCCTTTTTTCCCTAAGCTTTCACTTACTAGCTGTTTATACCATTCAAGTAAATTTTCAAAATTTGGATTATAATTTAATATTATTGAATTGTATTTCCTGTTTTTAGAGTAAATTATCATAGAGCTAACGTTTGATACTAAATTATTTATAAATCTTTTGCTTTTTATTAAATTATTTAATTGCCTAAATTTATTAGGGTTAAGACCCATTAATTCTGCAGGCAACATTCCAACTTCAGATAAAACTGAATATCTACCTCCTATAAAATTATTATGATGAATGATTTCAGATTTTAAATTTTCAGCCAATTTATAAAGATAACTTTTTTTATTTTCTGTTATAAAAATATTTTTATCCTTTTTAGATAAAATAATATTTGTATTAGAAATTGTCTCAAGTGTATTTCCAGATTTTGAAATAATCAAATTTAAATAATTTTTTTTTCTGTAATTGTATTTAGATTTTAAATTATCAATAAAGAAAATTTTCTTTTTTATCGATAGAAAATCAAAAATTGCTTTAGCACCTAATATTGAACCACCAATACCTATAATTCTAATTTCTAGATTTTTTTTTAGTTTTAAAATTTTTTTAAAATTATAATTATTTTTATAGCTTGATTTAAGTGAGGCTAAAACTTGACTATTTTCTTTTAAAAGTTCTATTAAATTTTTTTTTACAGTTGGAATTATTTTAGTTTTTTTAAAATTTTTAAATTCTATATTCTTACCAAACATTAATTCTTTTTAATTTTCTTAAGTATTAATTTTTCTATACTACTTATAGAGTCATTATTTGTATTAGATGGTTCTTGTTCTTTAGATCCCAGAAGAATTGACTTAATATCTGATTTAATATTTTCTTCACCATTTATTTCCTCTTTTGGAATTGGTAATTCATTGTAGCTTGGAGGCATGACTAATGGTGATTTTTTTTCTACTAAAAACTCCTCTCCAGTTCTTTTATCGGCCTCAAACCCCTTACGAATTGTCCCACAAGCAGAAACCAAAAAAATAGCTACAAAAAAAATTATAATTTGTTTAATATTTTTCATTTAAATTTTCTTTATTATTACCAAATAATTCTGTCATAATCATGATTATCACTCCTAGCGTAATAAAAATATCTGCAAAGTTAAAAATAAACCAATGAAATTCTTGGAAATGAAAGTCTATAAAGTCTGGTACAGCATTATAATAAATTCTATCATATAAATTACCAATAGAACCACCAAATATACATAGCAAAGCGTATCTTTTTAATCCTATATTCTTATAGCTAATATATAATACTATAAGAGTTACTATGATTATTATTAAAGTCAAAAAATTATAAAAGTTATTATCATTGAACGACATTAAACCAAAAGCAATTCCCTCATTCCAAATTAGATGGATATTTAAAAACTTTGACTCATACAAATTATTATCTAAATTTTTTTTAAATAACTCGATTACATAAATCTTAGAAATGCGATCTAAAATAAAAATTAAAATAACAAATGTAAAATTAAAAAAAAAAATATTCTTTTTAAAATTTATATTGGGCATGAAGATCTATCACAAGGTTTAATTTTCATTTTCCAGCATATTGAACATTTTTTACCTTTGGCTTTATTTGTATTAACAACTATTTCTTCATTATCAATTTGTTTAACTGATGATTTTGACGTAATACAAAGTTCTGCAAAATCAGTATCTAAAGTAAGTTCATAAAGTTTTTTACCCAATTCTATTTCTAAATCAGCTTCAAGACTTGAGCCAATTTCTTTACTTGCTCTTTTTTCTTCGATACTTAAATTACAAACATCTCTAATCTTAATTATCTCATTCATTTTATTGCTTAACTCGAAGTTTTCAAATTGTTTTGGAAAATTAATAAATTTTTCCAAATGAATACTTTTATTTTTTTTACTAATTAATTGGTAGATCTCTTCTGTTGTAAAAGATAGTATTGGTGCAAACCATTTAAGTAATGAATTTAAAATTATATTAAGTAAAATTATTGTAGAATTTCTTTTTTTTGATTCTATTGGGTCACAATATAAAACATCTTTTCTAATATCAAAATAAAAAGAAGATAGATCAACTGTGCAAAAATTTAATAATTCTTTGTATAGGTTATGAAAATCATAGTTACTAAAGTAATTTTTAAAATTTTTGTTAAGAATATAAATTTTATGCAGCATAAACTGTTCTAGCTCAGGTAATTCTTTAACTTTTATTTTATCTAATTCTAATTCATTAAAATTATCGTTTAAGTTTCCAAGAACGTATCTAAAAGTATTTCTAATTTTTCGATATGACTCTGCATGCTGATCTAAAATTGAATAGTCTATTCTTAAATCCTCAGCGTAATCAGATGAAGCTACCCAAATCCTTAAAATATCTGCACCATACTTTTTCAAAATGTCTTCAGGTGCAATAACATTTCCCAACGATTTTGACATTTTTAGACCTTTTCCATCTACAACAAATCCATGAGATAAAATATTTTCAAATGGTGCTCTTCCTCTAGTTCCACAAGACTCTAGAAGAGATGAATGAAACCATCCTCTATGTTGATCTGATCCCTCTAGATACATTGATGCTGGCCACTTTAAATCATCTCTTTTTTCCAATACAAATGAATGAGTTGAACCACTATCAAACCAAACTTCTACAATGTCACTTAATTTTTCAAAATCTTCCGCTTTATATTTTGATCCTAAAAATCTCTGTGGGTTATCTGAAAACCAGCAATCTGAACCTTCTTTTTCATAAATATTTGCAATATTTTCAATAACTTTATCATCAATCAAAATTTCTTTGGATTGTTTATTTATAAAAATTGGTAAAGGAACACCCCAAACTCTTTGTCTAGATACGCACCAATCAGGTCTATTTTCAATCATTGATTTTAATCTCTCTTTACCTTTATCGGGATAAAAATTAGTTTCATCAATTGCTTTTAAAGCTTTATTTCTCAACGCATGACTTTCCATTGAGATAAACCACTGAGGTGTTGCTCTGTGAACCAAAGGTGCTTTAGACCTCCAAGAGTGTGGGTAGGAATGAATTAATTCACCATTTGATAATAGTTTTTTCTGTTCTTTTAATTTCTCTATAACGATTGGATTAGCTTTAAAAATATGAATACCTTCAAACAATTGAACATTTTTTGTATATTTTCCATCTCCATCTACAGTTTCGATTGCTTTAATTCCATTGTTTATACATAAGTTAAAATCATCTGGACCATGACTTGGCGCACAATGAACAATTCCTGTTCCTTGCTCAGTTGTTACAAATCTTGCTTGCAACATTGGTATATCATAATCAAATCCTAAATTAAAGAAAGGATGATTACAAATAGTATCTTTAAAGTCTTTACCTTTAAATTTTTTAATTTCTTTAAAGTCTCTTATATTACATTCTTTAATGACTGACTCTAATAAATCTTGGACGATAACAATTTTTTTATTTTTAAAATCTCCATCATCATTTATTTGAATTATTAAATAATTAAGAGCTTCATTATAAGCTAGAGCTTTATTAGCTGGAATTGTCCAAGGAGTGGTAGTCCATATAATAACTTCACTATTTTCAAGTTCCTTTATTTTTGATGATTTTACTGGAAATGAAGTGTAAATAGTATCAGACTTATGATCTTGATATTCAACTTCAGCATCTGCTAAAGCTGTTTTTTCAACAGTTGACCATAATACTGGCTTAAATCCTTTATAAAGACTTCCTTCTTTTAAAAATTTACCTAGTTCTCTTACTATTTGAGCCTCAGCATCAAAACTCATTGTAGAATAATAATTTTCCCAGTCTCCTACTACTCCCAGTCTTTTAAACTGAGTCTTATGAACATCTATCCATTTTTCAGCAAATGATCTACATTCCTTTCTAAATTCAACTATTGGAACTTCATTTTTATTTTTTTTATTCTTTTTATATTGTTCTTCTATTTTCCACTCGATTGGTAATCCATGGCAATCCCATCCAGGTACATAAATTGAGTCTTTACCATCCATTTGATGAAATTTTACAATTATATCTTTTAGGATTTTATTTAATGCGGTACCCATATGAATATTTCCATTTGCGTAAGGTGGTCCATCATGAAGAACAAATTTTTCCTTACCTTTACTGGAACTTCTTAATTCTTCGTAAAGTTTAATTTTATTCCAGAATTCTAAAATTTCAGGTTCTCTAGTCGGTAAATTAGCTTTCATAGAAAAAGCTGTTTTTGGAAGATTTATTTGTGAATTAC
>ERZ802830.3401-NODE-3401-length-13567-cov-16.0611_pt1 | contig 13567 bp, 10 predicted proteins | sample MGYA00345654_ERZ802830 | MGnify/ENA primary metagenome ERZ802830 (study PRJEB30503, sample SAMEA104212375) | marine metagenome | biome: Westerlies Biome; feature: [SRF] surface water layer (ENVO:00010504) within the epipelagic zone...; material: water... | reverse complement strand
CGAACAGTACTTTAACGGTATGGCGCCGCACAGCCACCATCTGCTCAATTCGGTGTCTAAATCTTTCTTGGGCATGTTGGCCGGTATCGTTATCCACGACGGGTTGCTAGATCCTGAGCGAACTGTGGCCAGCTATTTACCTGAACTTGGCGACAGTGCTTTGGCTCAAAGTCGGGTACAGGATGCTTTGGATATGAGCGCCGCAGTCCGATACAGCGAAAATTACGACAATGCCGGCGATGACTTTTGGCATGAAGCGGCGGTGGTGGGCTGGCGCCCCCAGCTGGTCACGCCCAGTTCGCCGCGCTCGTTAATGGACTATGCAGCGTCTTTGAATGTCCGCGAGCACGAAGATGGCGAACACTTTCATTACCGAACGGTGCTGACCAACGTAGTGGGCATGGTGGTAGAACGGGCCGCAGGGCGGCCGTTGCAAACGCTATTACAAGATAGGTTATGGCAACCCATGGGTCCTGAACAGGACGCCACCGTAGTGGTGGACCCCACGGGTTTTCCCTATATGGGAGCGGGCATGAGCGCCTGCGCGCGAGACCTAGCGCGCTTTGGCGAATTGTTGCGCAATGATGGTCTTTACAACAACCAGCAGATTGTTCCCGCGGCCTGGGTTCAGCAGACCCGCAGCGGCAGCGATCAGCTGCGGCATCTGTTTGCGCATTCTGACTACGCACGCATGATTGACGGTGGCCACTACCACAATCAAACCTGGGGCGATGCAGCGGCCGGGATTCTTTTGTGTGTTGGCATCCACGGACAAACTATCCACGTTAACCAGAACACTGGGGTTGTGATTGTGAAGCTATCGAGTCATCCGTATCCCTCGGATCTTGGTTTGTTCGGGGAAACTTGGCGGGCACTTAGCGTGCTTACGGAGGCGTTTTAGTTTTGAGCAAGACGACAATCTTGAACCAGCCTCTCTCTTTGGCCGGCACTCCTGCGGCATCGCCCTTGGGTTACTACAGCTGGGCATTTGGGCAAGCCGCGCGCGATCCGTTCTACATCATGGTCGTCATCTATATTTTTTTCCCATATTTCAGCAGTGTTGTGGTGGGCGACCCCGTTCGTGGCCAATCGCTGATTGGCTACATCAACGCTTCCGTAGGGTTCGTATTAGCCGCAACGATTTTGTTTCTCGGCGCTATCGCCGACACCGTCGGCCGACGTAAACCCTATATTCTAGTCACATACGGAACGATCGCGTTGGGAGGATTCTTATTGTGGTGGGTCAAGCCCGGAGACGCGGGCCTGTCTTTATATTCCAGTGTTGGGTTGATATTCATAATTATGGTGGCGTTCGCTTACGCTGAAGTGTTCCACAATGCCATGCTGCCCAGCGTCACTCCTGCCGAGAAAGCAGGCGAAGTCTCGGGTTTGGCCTATGCCCTTGGTAATTTTGGTGCCGTATCGATGATGGTCTTGGTGCTTTTTGCCTTCGCCCTGCCAGGCGTTCAGGACTGGTCATTCCTGCCCGAGCAACCGCTATTCGGCATTGATCACAGTTTTAACGAGCATGATCGAATCGTTGGGCCGATTTCGGGCATATGGCTGTTGCTGTTTATCTTGCCGGTATTGCTGTTCACTCCAGATGGCCAAAGAAGCGGTGTCAGCTGGCAACAGGCCGCGCGTGCTGGCGTGGGCGAGGTGATATCGACGCTGCGCCAATTAATTAAGCATTACTCCAACATCGCTATATATCTGTTAGCGCGGATGTTGTTCAACGATGGCATGGTTGGCGTGCTGATTTTCGGGGGGGTCTACGCCGCGGGTAATTTTGGCTGGGAAACGATTACGTTGTTGATCTTTGGCCTTACCACGAGTGTATCTGCAATGATCGGCGCCTATATCGGTGGCCTCTTGGACGACCATTTAGGGTCTATGCGCACGCTCAAAGTTTCGATCATTATGAGCGCGCTTATTTTAGTCGTATTGACTTCGATTACGCCTGATACGCTGTTTTTTGTCATTCCGGTGTCAGTGGAGGCGGTGTGGTCATCGCCGTATTTCAGTACTTTGGCGGAGCTGACCTATCTTGGCACTAATCAGATCTTTGCCTTGTTCTTTGTTACGGGTTTGTCTGCTTCGCGTACACTCATGGCAAAGCTTTCGCCGCCAGAGATGGCGACTCAGTTCTTCGGTTTATACGGCCTTAGTGGGTCGGTTACGGCCTTCTTAGCGCCGCTTTTGGTCGCAGTAGTCACAGACATTACCCAGTCTCAGCGATTTGGCTTTGCGTCCCTTGTGTCGCTTATTCTGCTGGGCGGCTTAATGCTCGGCTGGGTGCGCGAGGAGCAAGCGACGCGGGCGCCTGGAGAATAACTTAGTTTTGGCTTGCCGCCGCGTGGCGTGTATCGGATGCTAAAGGCAGATCAGGCACGCCCAAGGCGTCGGTGGTCCATACCCAAACCCGCCATAACATGCGCTGCAAATCCTCGTAGGGATCGCGCCCATGCATGAGGCGGTAGTTATCCACCACCAGCGTTTGCCCTGCGCGTAGTTTAAAGCGTGGCGCCACCTCGTAAGCCGCGTTAATAGTGTCGCACCAAAGCGCAATCATGCGCGCGTCCCGTTCACTGTCTGTACTCGTAGGACTGGGTTTTTGGTTCAAGGTTTTGCGTACCATTTTTCGGCCGTGACCGTTGCTCATAATGATGGGGCTTAACGCGGCCTGCATGTTGTCTTCAGTTTGATCGATCACCACGTCTGCAAGCGCATGGCCAGCCCAGCTAAAGTCCGGATGCGTCTGCAGATATTGTTCTATTCGGTAGCCGTCAATCAGCACGCTCTCGCCGCCTTTGGCGCTTTCTTGAACACAGCTCAGCAGCATGTAGTCGGGATAGCGATCACCGTAGGCAAATCCGTCGGTGTGGGCGGGGGTTGCTTTGTGATTGCTGGCCTGAACCCGGGCATGATCGAATTCGCCACCCTCAAACACACGCGCTGCATCGGGTATAGCCAGGGTTTGTTCGGCGAAGATTTGCCGAGCTAGGGCGCGGGTCGCCTCATCTCCGCACTCAGGGCCCTCAATGACAGCAGCGCCATCCCTTTTCAATAGTGGGCGCACGTCGGCAATATTGTGTACGACTGTGAGTTCAACCCCGCAGGCGGCCAGTTGTTTTTGCATAATGCTCTCCGGAGGAATTACTCGCGTGCCATTTCAACTCGCCCCGCCCCGTCGTGGTCCAGTTCTTGGTCGTCTTCCAGATCTACCGTAACTTTATGTAGCTTGCCGGAAAATTTGAAGGGTGAGGGATAGTTACCTACGGTGGTGCCGCGATCAAAGCCGACGTCTAAACCGGACCAAGAAATCATAAGGTGGAAAATCTTATCCGTCTCTAATTCTGCCACTTGCTCATTGTTGAGCCACAACGTTGCAACGCCTTGCACTTGGCCGTCGTTCTGCCTGTGCCGACGCATTCTGAATTGCACATTGTGCTGCCCGATGGGAATGGGCTTATGGGACGTTAGTAGTTGATGGACACCGCCAATATTCAGATCGTGGACCAAGCGGCCCTTGTCTAGGTACAGCGAATACCCGCCGGTGGCATCACCGTGACTCAGCAAAACGCCACTGTCATGCTCGGTCAGGGTTTCTATCTCGGCACTGATCCGATAGCTGCGGCTGCGCAGGTCGGGCGCCACTTCGCTGGGTAAATGGCCCATGCCGGGCCAAAACGTGTAATGAGTCCGTCCGCCACGGTGGCGCTCAGCATTTTCTGCAAAGCGTGGTGCGAATCGATCATCTAGGGGCAGCACTTGATTGGCTTCGGCTTGTTGCCACCACAGGGTTTGCAGAACATGCAGTCGTTCTGGCTCTGCAGCAGCTAGGTTTTGGGTTTCGTTGAAGTCGTGGTCTAGGTGGTAGAGTTCCCACTCATCTTCGTCAAAAGACGTTCCCGGCTTGTGGTAAGCAACCGCTTTCCAGCCGTCGTGTACCAGCCCACGGTGTCCGAACATCTCAAAGTATTGAATGTCTTTGCTCGTCTCCGCGTCAGCATCGAATAAAGTCGCTGCAAAACTCACACCTGCGGTACCGGCCACCGTTGCAGGTCTGGCGGTCACGCCAATAAGGTCGAAAATGGTAGGCGCTAAATCGCTTACATGGCAGAACTGTTCGCGCACACTGCCGTCGCTGGGCACCTTAGCGGGCCATGAAATAACCAATGGGTCTCGTATACCGCCGCCGTGAGTGTTTTGTTTATAACGCTTCAGTGGTGTATTCGCAGCCATGGCCCAGCCCCACGGGAAATTTGTGTGGGTGTCCGGACCACCAATATCGTCTAAGCGTGCGAGTTTAGTCGCTAAAGATTCGGGCTGACCGTTGAACGGGCCCATTGCATTTACAAAACCGCTAGGCCCGCCTTCCTGACTTGCACCGTTGTCTGATAACAGCAGTACTAAGGTATTGTCGGTCAGCTTAGCGCTGTCTAGAAAACTCAGCAGCCGCGCCAGCTGCTGGTCGGTATGCTCGAGCATCGCGGCATAAGCGCCTGCCAAGCGCGAAAATACGCGCTGTTCGTCGCTACTGTGTTCAGCCCAAGCTTTAACACTGTCGTTGCGTGGCGGTAATTGAGTGCCTCTGGGTACGATCCCCAGAGCGATTTGTTGCGCTAACCGATCTTCGCGACACTGATCCCAGCCTTTGGCAAAAAGTGCGTCGTATTTATCGATTAATGCCTTAGGTGCTTGATGAGGCGCGTGGCAGGCGCCGGGTGTCAGCATCAAAAACCAAGGCGATTGTGGCGACGCAGCAATGTGTCCTTTGATATACCCGATCGCTTCATCAAATAAATCTTCGGTTAGGTGGTAGCCAGTTTCGAACGTGCCGGGTGCCTGAATATGGCTGTTATCGCGCACCAGTTCAGGCGAGTAGTGGTCGGTCTCGGCGTCAAGAAAGCCATAAAATCGATCAAAACCGCGCCCCAGTGGCCAACCGTCGAATGGGCCCGTGGGCCCGGTTTCAGTAAGTGGCGTGACGTGCCATTTGCCGACCATATAATTGCGATAACCAACATCGCGCAGTGACTCAGCTAAGGTTGGTGCGTCTTGAGAAATTTTGCCGCGATAGCCCGGATAGCCGCTGTCGAAGTTAGCCAAGCAACCGACGCCGACCGCATGGTGATTATGCCCAGTAAGCAGCGCTGCGCGAGTTGTCGAGCACATCGCGGTGGTATGAAAGCCACTGTAGCGAACGCCGCGGGCGGCAACCTGGTCGATACTGGGTGTATCAATTTCCGAGCCGTAGCAACCAAAGTCTGCAAATCCAACATCGTCCAGCATCATCAGCACGATATTGGGGCTGCCTTTGGGCGGCTTGGCGGCGGGTGGCCAATGTTGTTCAGGTGGTTGAAAGTGCTCAGAAGGCCCTGTGGGTTGCATAAAAAGGCGCCTAGTTAATCAATGATGGTGTCCGCAGTATCGAATATATTAGGCAGTCTCTGCAAAAATTCATCCGCTGTTTCTCCGCTCCGCACTAGCACGACTGGCGCCAGCAGTCGGCCATTGTAATGCGGGGCATTATTGTGCTCGTCGGCGTTAGACATTTGTATGATGAGATACAGGCTGAATGCCACAGCGGGTACCAGTCCGGCGATCAATTTAGTGGTTTGTACTTTAAGTCCCGTGCAAATGATTAAGGTTGCATAAAGATAAAAACCGAGCACGGTTAAATTTATTAGAACACCCAAAAATGCTTGGTCAATGACTGGGACGTTATAGGCCAAAGCAATGAAAGGGTAATGGTACAGCTCTAAAACAATCAGCCCCACCACGGCGATGTTAAAAATGCTGAGAAAATGCGAGCGGCCGCGCAGCACTTTTGCTAGCAGTGACCATGTTGCACTGATGACTACCGGTAAGGAGAGCGCGCCTAAGTACATGCTGATAAGCAGGCCAGCATCTAATTCCTCGCCGGTATAATTGACATAGAAAGATAATGTTACCGCCAGAATCCAGCCGATTAGGAGCAAACCATTGGTTGTCCATGTACTGAATGAAATTAAGCGCTGGCGAGGATTACTTAAAGACAGTGCCGGTGCCACTGTGTGGCTTGGATGAAATATTTGCAGCTGGGTTTTGCCGAGTGTTAAGACGTCTGCTGATGCCAAGGCGCAATGAGTAACTGATTCTTTGCCATGCGCGCTGCCGTTTTCGGAACCTAAGTCCTGATAAGACCAAGCACCGGTGTCGCCAAGGATAATCTGGCCATGATAGGGATCGACGTAGGGGTCGTCTAAAATTATATCGTTATCACGGGCTCTGCCAACGCTCAGCAGTCCAGTCTCGAGATCGCTGAAAGTTTCCAGGCGTTTTTTCCGAGTGTCCCCAGTGATTTCAATTATTAGACCCATCACCAGGCTCCTGTTTGAACAAAGCGTCGGGTGAACTTTTCTGCAAGCTCGCGGGTTGTCCCGGCTAATGTGAAATGAGCGATATAAGCTTCGTGGGCATGGCTAACGCTGCCCTGAAGAAACAGCACGTCGTAGAGGCCGGACATGGCGTCGTAGCCGCGGGCACAAAATACCGTCTTGGTAACCTCGTCTGAAGCGTTGACGAAGGCGTTTTCACAAGACCAGCGACCCAGATCTTCCTCGCGACCGTCATTACCGGGACGGTAGCGCGAGAATATTTGTTCGTAATGTGCATAGAACTGTGCGGAGTTCAGATCAGCGGTTTCTAGCCAATAAAATTGCAGTTCGATTTTGCCAGTCATCAGGTTCGAGCTCACAAAAATATTGTGGTCGGTCTGGCAGCTTCGTTGGGCCCAAAAAGGCGTAGCGTCCAATTGCTCCTGTTGGTTTTGAGAATCGCCCCAACAGCGTAGGAAGCCGGTGATTTCATCCAATGCTTTGGCGCGGCCGAGTGGCACCAGCTGCCAATTGCCGTTGAGCATCTGGTCAATCATCCGCTCGCTGTTATCGACCAATTGCTGGCGCATGGTGTCTTTAAGGTCGCGTTCTTGGTCCAGTGGGGTTGCCGCATATAACGCCTGCAAGCGCGCGACTGGAATCAAGAAACTCACCTGATTGCCGGCACTGGCTACGTTTATGCCAATAACCTCGCCAAGGGTATTAAGCGCCGGACCCCCGCTCATGCCAGGGTTTAGCGATCCTGTGAAATGTACGCGCTCACTGGCGCTGTGGGGTGCTAGGCCGTTATAGGTGCCCGGCACCACTGTGACACCAAGATCATAGGGAAAGCCGATGGCGTAGGCTGTGTCGCCTTGAGCCATTGCGGACTCTGCCAGGGTTAATACCGGCGCCCTGAGATCTTTCACGCGCAGTAGCGCTAAGTCATTAACTATGTCGACGTTCACTATGTCGGCGATATAAACCACGGACTCGTCGTTTTGCAAAAGCTCGATACGGTATTTGTTGGCTGTATTCACAGCGCTAGACACCACATGATAATTGGTCGCTATTAGGCCATTCGAGTCAATGACGAAACCTGATCCTGTGGAGGTTTTATTGTTTGCCACGATGTCCATCACTCGGATCTGGTATATGGCGTCGTGGGTTAGTTCAAAGGTGCTGCGTGCGTCTGGTGCGGCCAAAGCCATTGATGCGTGGGTGTAGATACCAAGACAAAGCCAAAGCGAAAGCTTAAACGCGTGCCATGAATAAACGCCCAAGCGCGTCATTACTTTACTTGTTGAAGACAATAGCGGGTTCCATTTTTCGCGAGCACATAGCCCAAACAATAACATAGGAATGCGTCTGCAGACCAAATACTCTAAGCGGCGCAGCAATTTTGCCGTTGTATTTTCCATGCCGGCGGGGCGTGCCGGCGTTCTTGGTGGTCAGCTTCGCTTGACATTGCCCTGTGCAGTCCAGTGCTCGATAATCTTCCGCCAGTTATTCCACAGGCTAACTAATCGAGACGCGTATGAGTGACGTTGCAGAACCCATGAACCCTTATGACGGCTTTAAGCTGTTACGCGACCATGCGCCGGTTACCCAGATTGAAGCGGATGGCCCGTGGCAAGTCGCGCGTCATGCGGATGTGCACGCGGTAATGCGCGATCATGCAACCTTCTCATCGGATGTGTCGATCCAGCCGCCGGAGGAGCGGGGAGCACCGAGTATGCTCTTCAGCGACCCGCCTGTGCATCACCGACTGCGTAAGCTTGTTAGCGTGGCGTTCAAGCCCAGTCAGATCCAAAAACAAGAGGCGCAAATTCGTGCCCGTTGCAGGGCCCTATTAGACGCCATGCCCACCCAATCTGAGGTAGATCTAGTGCAGGCCGTCGCTGCCCCATTGCCGGTCATGGTTATTGCAGAAATGCTCGGGGTAGAAGACGGTGATATGGCCACATTCAAGGCTTGGTCAGATGAAATCTTCAGTAATATTGGCGAGATTCTGTTCGGGACGGCCAGCCCTGAATCCGAGGCGGCAGCGGCAGAAATGAACGCTTATTTTTTGCAGCGCATAAATCACCTTCGGCGCAATCCGAACAATCACCTACTTGGGCAACTGGTCGCAATAGAAACTGAAGACGGCCGCTTGGATGACGAAGAGTTACTAAGTTTTTGTCGGTTGCTGTTGATTGCTGGCAACGAAACCACCACTGGTCTAATTACAGCATCCGCGCGGATTTTCCATGAAGAACCGCAAACCTTGGCGCAAATAAAGCAGCGTCCAGAGCTGAGTGGCACTTTCGTCGAGGAGGCGCTGCGTTATTACTCGCCGTTTTCGGCTACCGTCAGGCGCACTACTAAGGACGTCGAGCTAGCCGGCCAAACCATTGGCGCCGGCGAGTTGGTGGTGCCTTTGATCGCATCGGCAAACCGCGATGAGCGGGTTTTCGATGCGCCAGACACCTTTGTTATGGAGCGCAGTCCAAACCCGCATCTCGGCATGGGCTTTGGTATCCACTTTTGCTTGGGCGCGCATCTCGCGAGACTAGAGGGCAAGATCGTGGTGGAGCAAATGGCTGAGCGGTATGCTCAGGTCGTTCTGGCTAATCCTGAAAAGGCTGCTATTGGCGATTTGGGTGGGCCCAAAGAACTGGCTGTTATCCTCGGTTAGTTTGCGCAACATTACCTTTTTAGGTCGACCATAGTCGCGCTATCGCCGCGCTGCTAATACGAAGCAACAAGTGAAAGCTCAGCCGAGTGAGTTTCTGCGGTGGTTCGCGAACAAGTGTTTTAGCTCAAGAAGTCGTCTAAAAAGGGCTTGTTTTTGCGCAGCTCGTCTTCGCTTATCCCGCGCATTTCGTAGGGTAATACTAACCAGTTATCAGTTTCGTAAAGGAAATAGTCTGGTTTAGGTGCATCAGCATCTGTTCGTCGCCACAGCGCAGCTACTCTGACTTCGCTTGGCATGTTGCGGCGAAGGCCTTTGATTAGCGCCTCTTTCACGGCAGTTGTATGTCTCCCACTGTGATAGACGTCATCGACTATTAGCAGGCGGTCCTCCGCGCAGATTGATTCTAACGCATAGCTCTTACCATGAACCCTGATGTTCTCTTTAAATTCTACTGACCTTTCGTACTGATCTCTGCCCTCGTAGGAAGTGCGTACCGTGATGTGGTTAGTTGCTACGCCGAGATACGCCAGGCACTCCTGAACGGCTAAGGCGACGGTGCTACCTCCACGCCAAACTCCTAGTACAAAAGTCGGTCGATAATCGCTTGCAAAAATAGCTGCTCCCAGTTGATAGGAGTCAATTATATGTTGTTCTTCGGAAATAAAGATTTTGGTGGCGTTTGACGAATCCATAAGACTATTGAAAAAGTTTGTTAAGTTATTTCGTTCGGCACTATAGTCTGCCGATGCGACAGGGTGGTGTGATGATAAGAAAATGACAGATAAAATCTACATCAAAGCTCAAGATCTTCTTGAAGATTCGTTTCGATTAGCCCAACACGTCAGGAAAGACGGTTTCGAGCCCACGTTCATAGTTGCTCTTTGGCGCGGCGGAGCTCCTATTGGTTTAGCGATCCAAGAATACTTTGCATACCACGGGGTCGAGACAGACCATATTCTGGTTCGGACCCAATCCTATGCTGGGATAGAAAACCAATCTGACCAAGTGGTCATCTACGGTATGAATTACTTGGTTAAAAATCTCTCCGCGGAAGACAGAATACTTATAGTGGACGATGTGTTCGACACTGGCAAAACGATCGATGCGATTATCGAGGACATGAAAAGGCAGCTAAAGCTGAACATGCCTGAAGATTTGAGGGTCGCTGTGCCGTATTTCAAACCCGATCGAAACAAAACAGAAAGGTTGCCTGACTACTATCTCCACGTCACCGACGATTGGTTGATCTATCCCCACTCAATAGAGGGGCTAACTCCCGAGGAGCTTCAGATGCACAAGCCGAAGATCTTCACGGCTATTAAGGATCATCTTTGAAGAGCAGCGTTTTTAGTAAATCGCGTTTCAAAAACAGAAAATCGTGACTCCAGTTTCCATTGCAAATTTGCCTTCGAATTCATTGATAGAAATTCTGCGCAAGCAGCCGATTTGGATTCATTCCCGGCTACCTCTCCGGAGCACGGTGCCTTCAACTGAGTAAAACCCGCTTCTGCAAAAAGTGGCTCGCCTGGAAGGAAGCTGTAGTGAAGAGAATTCCTCGATATTGTTTTGAGGTCCTGATAACTGAGATCGTAGCTGGACGCCGCTCTTTGGTACTCGTGAGTCAAATCGATGCGAGAAACGCCCTCGTCGTCAGTTGACAATGCCACAGGGACGCCGCTTCGCAGGTACGTCAAAAGCGGGTGCGCAGAGCCATTAACTCCAAGGATTACATCGTTACTCGTTAAATTTATTTCGACTAGGATTTTCCGCTTAGCCATGATTTCCAAGAGGGACGCCATGTCTTGGTCGTACGCGATATCGATGCCATGCCCTATCCTAGAAGCGCCGGCGATCTCAATTGCGTCTCTGATGTGCCAGCCCAAGTGCTCCGGCGGAACCAGACCCAAGGTAAGTTCTCCAGCATGCAAAGTTACGCCTTTGCTAGCCTCAGGATAAAGACGGCCTAGGTCTCTCACAAACGTCATATGTTTTTTATAGTCGCGTAAGGCAATTCTATGATCTTCAGGAGCTACGAAATTCAATCCGACTATTCGTTCATCGGCTTGAATAAGCTTAAAAGCCAACATGGTCTGCGCATAAACCTGCGCGGGGCTAAAATTCCTCAGGACTTGGGCTAAAAATCGAACCTGAACTTCGCATGCTGCTGCGTTTAGTGGTTGTGTTTTTTCGCAACCGAGGATTTCATTTTGCCGATCGTCAATAATATCCAGGCGTTCAATTACTTTTTCGACTATCCGGTCGATTTTGGCTTCGTCTAAGACGATGGTGGCATCTTTTTCCAAATTACTCTGTGTTGGCGCAAGCCCAATAGCTTCCATCATTCCGACGCTTTGCATTAGTTCTAAGTAAGAAATATTTTGATTGCCAGCTCGAACGCGCGCCTCAGCGACCATGTCGCCAAATCGTCCTTCAGCAGCTACTCTGAAACGGTCAAATGTCGCAAAGAATTGATTATGGCCGGAGACCGTCCTCCGGTCGTAATTTCTCGTTGAAAGTGCATCTACTATTGGATCTATTGGGAAAGTTGATGAATCGCTGAGGATTTCTGCTAATGGTTTGGTTGTAGGCGTAAGCTCACAGGGAGGATTGCTAATGCTCGACGTAGTTATATCAACACACTTTCCATCCTTGCTCGCCCAGTCAAGGTAGGACTCTGCGTAGACGGTTCCTGATAAGTGATTGTGAAGATCGCCACCCTTTGGGAACTGTTGCAAAAATTGCCGCAGAGCAACCTTGTCTTTCCTGATGGTATTGAAAGATTCTGCCAGCGTATCGGCATGACTGTAGAGCGTGCCATTTAACAGGATGATTGCCGCAACTTTTTGCCAGAAATTAGGCACAATTCTCCGAGTTTGCCCTATCAGGTGGCGAGAGGTAGCTCTGGCCCTTCGCTGGAGGAGAAAATGCCAACCGGTTTTTTTCATTTTTTACCCGGCACCTTTGTCGAGTATTGGTCCCAGTTATCTATTATCTCGTCGACAACGACGGATCCTGTGATATAGATATTTTCAAGCGAAGCAGCCATTCCGGCGAAACCAGAATTCTCCCTCAATAAATTTTCCGCGGCCGATATTCCGGGTGGCTGCATTGTGAAATTGCTGCCCCCTCGAAGCACCAACAATCTATCTAAGTCTACGCGTTCGATTTCGTTAAGATAATACAGGGACTGAAATGTACCAGTGTCCTCCATTCCGGAGGTAACAAAGTCGGTAGCGCCATCAGTCCAGTAATTTACCCAACGGTTAGCCCAGTCATTCATGAGTTTGCCATGCCAAAAAGTCATTGCAGCAATGTGACCCCCTGTCAGAACGAAAGGCGGTTTCCTCGCATTCGGGTGATTTGTATAAAGCATGCGGTTTTGGAGGAGACTCTTGTCGTCGATGAGCGCCGTATCCTTGGTCAGGTCGAACGCCCAATCGCGCAAACTAGGATTTGCTTGGAACACTTCGCCTGTAGAAATTGGCCGGTCTGGGTCGTAGGGGAATGTTGTCTTCCTCGCGAAGAAACCAGTGTCCCAATCACTGGGTATTTCTCGGGCATCGATCTCATGGCCAAGATCTCCGTCGACCAGAAATGAAGACCAGGCAACTGAGCCGATCGAGGCATCTTCGGGATCAATGCCAGCGATCCCTGCAACCAGCCAATATGCTTTCGACAGGTCGAACCGCGAGTCTAAGCCGAGCGCCATTATGGCGGCCGCTGATTTCGCCGTTCCTATCCCGGTAACCATGCCTAGAATTTGGGAATCTTCGTTGTAATAAAGATCATGATGTGAGTGTGGGAAAGGAAAGCGCTCGTTTAGATTTCGTCTGGTTTTCCAAAGCTGGAATTCTCCCGCTGCGTCTCCTTCGTCGGCGCCAATTTCAAACATGGTTACCAAAACGACCCTGACTTGTACCGGTTGGACTTTTACCTCGAGAGGGCTTGCGGCCATCGGTTTCGAGTAAAAAATCCCAGTGCATAATGCACTAGCGAAGCATGCCAGCAAAAGGAGCCTCGTATAATTCATAGGTTTAGTGCAAATCTTCGTTGAAGAGAAAAGATCGTTTCTCGTCCGCAGTGCTTCGGGAATAGGTTGCATGTATTTTCCTCCTTGGACGGAATAATGAAATATCGATAAGGGAAAGCTAATCTGCACTATGTTGGTGCGGATATGTATAATTTGCACTCTCTTGGGCCGAAAAAACTACTAAACGACCGGCAGCTTTAGCCCTTAGAGAAACGGGTCCGGGCACACCTATTGCATTGCTCCTTATGATGGAGGAGTTGTTGCGCAAACGCGCCCCTGCATATAATCGATAAAACAATTGAATCAGCAAAACTTTTTAAAGGAACGAGGGTGCATAAATCGAACCAAAGTCTAAAAAGAACTCTACAAAATACGGTGAAATTGATGCCGATTCTCGCTTTCTTCCTTTCTATGCCCATGGCGTACTCGGAAGAAGAGGAGATCATCGAGGAACAGATTGTCGTGGGAGACTTAAACAGTCTTCCGGGCGAAAAT
>ERZ802830.3400-NODE-3400-length-13572-cov-35.9546_pt1 | contig 13572 bp, 12 predicted proteins | sample MGYA00345654_ERZ802830 | MGnify/ENA primary metagenome ERZ802830 (study PRJEB30503, sample SAMEA104212375) | marine metagenome | biome: Westerlies Biome; feature: [SRF] surface water layer (ENVO:00010504) within the epipelagic zone...; material: water... | reverse complement strand
GCGCTGATGTGGGCATCGCTGGCCGGCGCCCTGGTCGCGATTGTCATGACCGCTGCGCAAAGGCTACTGACGCTCGACGAAATCGTCGACGCGTGGGTGTCAGGAGCGCGGTTTACGTTTATTGCCATGATTATTCTGGTACTCGCGTGGTCGATGTCAGAGATCAGCCGCGAGTTGCATACAGCGGACTTCTTGATTGCCAGCCTCGGTGACACCCTGCCCGCGGCGGCGCTGCCCGCCGTCATTTTTGTGCTGGCCGCCTTTACGGCTTTTTCAACCGGCAGCAGTTGGGGCGCCATGGGCATTTTGCTGCCGCTGGTGTTACCGCTGTGCTGGGCAATTATGGGCATGGAGGGCCTTACCGCGGATAAAGATTACTTCATTCTCTATTCCTCTGTATCGGGTGTTCTGGCCGGTGCGGTCTGGGGCGACCACTGCTCACCGATCTCGGATACCACCGTGATGTCCTCCCTCTCGGCAGGCTGCGACCATATTGAGCACGTGCGAACCCAGTTGCCCTATGCGCTGCTTGCGGGCGCTGCCGCCCTAGGATTTGGCACCTTGCCCACCAGCTTTGGCCTGCCCTGGTGGGTCGGCATGCTGGGGGCTGCCGCGGTCACCGTGGTCGGCCTCAGACTACTGGGGCAACCGGTGGAGGACTACCGACCGGATTAAGCGACCACTGTGCTTTGGTCTTGCAGTAATGGCCTTGGCTCGGTTTTTTTCTCCGCCCCGCGTTCGTATACTGCGCACGCAATGCGCAATGCGTGATGTGACACGGGGCAAGCCGCTGGTTACTCCAGTGGCCACGCCGCAACGCTAAAACTCAGCCAATAATGTGGAACCCCAAATTCACATGACGACCTGGACCTTTAAATCAGCCAAAGGGCAGCGGTGGCACACCGGTGCCATCACCTACTCACTTGCTGCGTATGTCGTGGGCTGGTGGCTGTTGTTTTCAGGCGGCTGGGCGGGCTTCATCCCCGGCGTTTTATTGCTGGGGCACGGCATGATCATTGCGGCCTACATGATCCACGAGTGCGCCCACAACACCGTATTCACGGTCAACCGGCACAACAACCAGCTAGCCGGTTGGCTCGGGTGGATCTGCGGGTCCTGTTACGGCACGGTCGAAGACATTCGCACCAAGCACTTTCGGCACCATGTCGAGAATGACGATGTGGTGTGGTTTGATTACGAAGGCTTTTTCAAAAAGCACCCGCTCGTTTATCGCATCACAATTTTCCTCGAGTGGTGCTTCATACCTGCTCACTGCATCTTGATGCACACGATTATGGTGTTCAGCGCCTTCATTATTCCCCAGCGCCGCAACCAGCTGCCGCGCAACGTCGGCGTGATTCTGGTTCGCTTCACCCTGCTCGCTGCACTGGCTTGGACTGCGCCCGTCGCGTTCGTTGGCTATCTGATTGCCTACATGCTGATGATCATTGTGCTGCGGTTCGTTGACGGCCTCGAGCACGATTATCCCTATCGCACCAATCTCTATACCGACGAGGTCTCCGAGCATAAAGGCGATTTAGCCTGGGAACAGGAGCACACGTTTAGTCCCATTCTTTCCTGGCGCTACGAATGGGTGAACTGGCTAATCCTGAACTTTGGGTATCACAACGCCCATCATGCCAAACCCACCACACCATGGTTCGAGTTGCCCACACTGCACCGCGAACTGTTCGGGGAAGACCCCGATACGGTGATTCGCTTGTGGCCACAGCTGGTGATGTACGTGCGCTACCGCCGATACCGCATCTTTCACGACGCGCCGGGTATTGAGCCCGCGTCGGGCAAGGACTTTTTGCGTGCGGCCCAATCTGCGCAGCTCACCGGCGGTAACGCCGCGTCGTTTCTGACGTCCTTCTAACGCCGCATCGATGACACACACCCTCGATATTTACCAGTCGCTCTGGGCGATGGAGCGGCGCATTCCCGGGCAAGCCGAAGAACCTGTCGAAGTACACATGGAGCGCATTGCCGAAGCCGGCTACGCCGGCGCCTGTGTCGACCCAAATGTGTCCGAGATCGCGGATTGTTTGGCACTAAAACCCATTTTCGAACGCTTGGGCCTCAAGTGCATGGTGAACGCCTTTCCCCACGATGTGGATGCGCTGCAACCGCTCCTCGATATGGCCGCAGAAATGAACGCCACCCAGGTCAATGTGATTGGTGGTGTCATGCCATTGACCGCAGCAGAGGCCGTGCCGGTGGTTGAGACGTGGCTGGCGATGGCAAACGCGTATGACTTTCCACTGCTGCTCGAGACGCACCGGAACGGCACCCTGAACGACCTGTTCTTTACGTTGGAAGTGCTGGAGTTGGTCCCTGAGCTTCGGCTGTGTGCCGACCTTTCCCACTTCGTGGTGGACCGTGAGTTACAAATCCCGCTGAATGAGACCGACCAGGGCTATTTCTCGACCATCCTTGAGCGCTCGGATTCGTTTCAGGGTCGGATCTCGAATAATCAGCAAATCCAAATTGCGATTGATTTTCCCCAGCACCGTGATTGGGTCGCCCAGTATCGGCAGTGGTGGCAACAGGGCATGTCAGGCTGGCATGCTCGGCAACCGCACGATGCCACACTCAATTTTTTGGTGGAGCTTGGGCCACCTGCCTATGCGATTACAGGTGCTGACCAACGCGAGCTGTCAGACCGATGGCAAGAGGGCCTGCAAATCAGAGAGTGGGTGGAAGGGATCTGGTCAGATCTCGAAGGCGCTTGATCCAGCCCGATCTCGTCAGGCGGTAAGGACACCCTCAATCAGGGTGAGTGCCTCAGCCACCTCCCCGCTGGTGTTGTAGTGGCCCAGCCCCAAACGCAGCACGCCCTCCTGCGGGTCGAGATCGAGCGCCTTGGCGACTTCAAAGGCGTAGTTGTCGCCCCAATGACAGTAGAGACCCGCATCTGATAGCTGTCGTGCGATCGCACTGGCGGGGTGTCGGTCATGGGTAAAGGAGAAGGTCGCCACACGATGCGTCAGGGTGCTCGCGCCCTGCATGGTCAGCCCCGGCATCGCCACCAAGCCCGACAACAATTGCTCTGACAATGCGTCTTCATGGCAGCCCATTGCCGCATAGGCACCCTCGAATAACGAGCGGCGATCGCCACTGCAGCCGGCCTCAGCTGCCAGCCACTGAAAATACTCCAGCGTACCCATCAGTCCTGCGATCAATTCAAACGCCGGCGTGCCGAGGCTGAATCGGAAAGGCAGGTCGTTGCTGGCACAACGGAGTTTATAAGCGCGAAGGGACTCCAATCGCTCCCGTTTGCCATACACCACCCCTAAATGCGGCCCATAAAACTTGTAGGGTGAGCAAGCGAGAAAATCGCAGCCCAGGTCTTTCACATTGATGAGTCGGTGCGAGGCGTATTGCACGGCGTCCACATAAACGATGGCGCCGGCGGCCTGAGCCATCGCGGTCAAGGCCTTCACATCGTTAACCCCACCGGTCAGGTTACTGGCGTAATTGAGCGCCAGTAACCGCGTGCGCTCACTGAGCAGAGGCTCGAGCAACGCGGGTTCGGCACGCCATGAATTGCGATCAAATTCGAGCCACTTAACTACCAGATCATTGTCTTCAGCCATTTGCAGCCAGGGCGAGACGTTCCCCTCGTGCTCCATCCGGGAGATGATGATTTCATCACCTGCCTCAAACTGGTGCGCGAGACTGCGCGAGAGCTGGTAGGTGAGCGTTGTCATGTTGGCGCCAATCAGCACCTCACCAGGGTCAGTCGTGCCCAGAAAATCGGCCATGGCTTTTACGGTATCGTCATAGAGTGCGTCGACCTCGACAGAGGTCGGATTAAAGACGCCGGTGTTGCTGTTGTAGCGGTGAAAAAAGTCGACGATGCGATCAATGCTCTGTTTGGGGACCTGGGTGCCCGCCGCGTTATCAAAATAGATGCGGCGCTGGCCCTTGTCTGTTGTCGCCAACGAGGGAAATTGTTGTCGAACGGCGTCGATTGGAAATGTCATGGTGTGTTAAGTCCCCTAACGTCGGGCCCGAAAGCAACAGCGCATCGGTCCTTGCTACAGCGATCGCTATAGCTGCTCAAAAAAATCCAGGATCAGGGGCCAGCTAGAGCTGAGGTTATACCTGTGGCCCATGTCGCCGCGGCAATCTAGCACGGGCGGCCACTGTGAGTCGCTCTGACAGTAGGACCAGCCGCGACACTCCATACTGGAGCTGCCAACATCGATGGACTCCGCCGGTACCGTGGTGTCACAGCCGTGCGACTCCGCCCAGACTCTAGTGATCGCCGAGGCGCTGGAATAATAATAAACGTCGCCATCTGAGGTGGTGGTGAAACTTTCCTGCTCCCAGTCACCCGGGGGAACTGTCCTGTCCCGCGAGCCCGTAATTGAAATGACGGGCATACCGCCCTCGGAGATCGGTGGATCCAGATAGCCCCGATGGGGCAACCCCAAAATGGGAGCTACCGCCGTGAAGACTTCTGCGCTCTGCGCATCCCGGCCCAGATCCCAGACAAACATACCGCCGTTCGAGCCGCCCACAGCGTAAACACGGTCAGAGTCAATGCAAACATTGGCGGACACCTCTTGAACCAGCGCCGCAGAAAAGGCCACATCGTCGACAGAGCATTGCGTCCAGGAACAACCGTTCTCAGCGATTCCTTCGCAGGACGGATAAGTGTAGTTCGCGGTCATGTCGTCATCACAGATCGCGTCAGTGTCATCACTGACTGCTGCATTGAGGCCATCCCCGTCGAGACCCGTTGTTGACCCCTGAAACGACCAGGACGAAAACCGATTACCCGGTTCTTCTCGACCCAGTCCCAGCGGCGCCACTAACACATAGCCTCGTTGGTCCGACTCTGATTGCACTGTTGCATTGTCCAGAAACTCACTTTCATCACCGCCCCAACCGTGGAACAACACGATGAGCGGATAAGCCTGATCGGTGCTGTAGCCGGCCGGTAGCCGAACCCGAAATTGGCGCGCGATGCCCTCCTGCTCGAGGGTGTAATCTCCCGAGCTCCAGCTGGTAGACGGGCAAACCGTCCCTGTGTCGGATGACCCCACCTCAGCAATGTCGGTAATTTCGAAGCCCTGGGTTGCGGTATCAAAATCCATCACCACATCCCACTGCCGACCCTCAACGGTGAGGCCTTTCAGCGTGAAAGAGGCGTGATCAAATGACACCTCTGATACCGTCGATGTATCGACTTCCGAGCCGTCTCGGATGTAAGAGGACATGAACCGGTCGACCTTCACGGTCGCGTTTTGTGTCGCAACGCCGCCATCGTTAGAGATTGCCCGAGCTGTAAAGACATACTCCCCTGGAGCAAGCCCCTTATAGTTGTATGCCATGGAAAAACCTGAGGTATCCGCATCAGGAAAATCGGGGTAGACCTTCGCCACATCACCTCGAGCGCCGCCCATGGGCACGTCAAACGCATAGTTACCATCGACATCGATCTCTATGGCAGCAATACCTGACTCTGCGACGGCCCAGCCGCGCAAATTGGTAATGCCCGTGTAGACGCCTTCAGCATTCGGCTCTTCTAAATTAACGATCACCGTCTCTGAGAAGACGACGGTGGAAAAGAGCGTGAGCAACCCTGCACATGCGCTTGTGTGGATGAATTTTGGCATCTGGAACCCGTAAACGTAGATAGTCAGCAGAGTACTGGCGGCGAATCACATCGTAAAGCGACCTGTCAGCATCGTAAGACAATGCAACATGGTGCAAACTGATGTGGGGTGGCTCTCCCATGACGCGCCCTAGCAAGGCATTTGTAAGAGGACCGACAGTGGCAGCGGAAGTCATCGATGTTCACGCCCACGTGGTGTTCGAGGCGTTAAACAACACCGCGGGTAACTATGGGCCTGAAGCCGGTGTTGACCAGACGGGCGCACCGTTTTTCCGCATCGGTAGCTACACGATGAAACCGATTTCCTATCAGGGCACAGTCTTTACAGATCTGGATCTGCGGATTTCGCATCTCAATCGACTGGGCATCGATATTCAGGTGCTCTCCCCCAATCCCCTCACTTTCTTTCATGGCATTGAGTCCACCATCGCCACTGACTTTTGCCTCCGACACAACCAACTGATGGCGGACACCGTCGCTGTAGCCCCCGATAGACTGGTCGGTCTGGCCGCTCTGCCCATGCAAGAACTCTCTGCTGCGTGCGAGGAACTGGAGCGCGCGGTCGGCACATTAGGGCTCAGGGGCGCCATGATCGGGACGGACATCCCACAAGGATTTGCCTGCCGGTCGTTAGACCCGTTCTATCAAAAACTCACTGACCTTGATGTCCCACTGTTTATTCATGCGAGCTCCACCGACGGCGCAGGCGGATTGAAAGATGACCGGCTCAACCTGCACAACTTCTCGCTCAGTCTGGGTTACGCGCAGGAAGAAACGCTGGCGGTCGCGCAGCTACTCCTGGGTGGCGTGCTTGACCGACACCCGGCACTCGACATCTGCATCTCGCATGGTGGCGGCACAGCAGCATTCCTTGCGGAAAAAATTGATCAACTTGCCCAGGTAGATCCCACCGCTTCAGAAGGCGTTAAACAAAATGGATTTGGACATGAACTGAAAAAGTTGTGGTTTGATACACATGTGAAAGGCGAGGTGGCGGCAACGGCACTTCGGCACTACGCCCACGCTGATAAGTTGGTGTTGGGCACCAACTTGGGAGGGTTCGACACACCCGAGGCACTGAGCGCAGACGCCGAGCGCCTCTCCCAGAACGCTAAACGCTTACTGAGGTTGCCGTGATAGTACTTAATAATATTGCTCTGTTTAACGGCCACGCTGATCACTTCTGTGGCGATGCCTGCGTGGTGTTTGCCGACGGTCACATCGTGTACGCGGGCCCCCGGGACGGCAGCCCAACGCTCGACGGTGACGCACAAGTCATCGATGGCCGCGGTCACTTCGTCATGCCCGGCATGGTGGAGTCCCACGCCCACCTCTCCTACACCGACAATGGTCCGCTGGAGCTCGACAAATCTCCTGTTGAGGAGGTCATGATTAAAACGATCCGCAATGCGAGGGTTATGTTGGGCTCCGGGTTTACCTCGGCGATCAGCTTTGGCTCGGTCCACAGAGTCGACGCATTCCTCAAGCGCGGTATCGAGTGTGGTGACGTCTTGGGGCCACGACTATTGGCCGGCGGGCGCGACATTGGCTCAACAGGCAGTAATGCAGACCTGCATCCCGACTACGCGCAATTGAAAATCGACGGGCTGGGCATGATTACCGACGGCCCGTGGGAAGTCCGTAAAGCCGTCCGCACACTGTCAAAAAACGGTGTCGATGTGGTCAAAGTGATGATCGACGGAGAATTAATCTCCTCGGGCGGAGGGATCAAACCCGGTGTGCTGGGCTTCACGGATGAGGAGCTGGAGGTGCTCGTTGCCGAGGCGCATCACCGGGGCATGCGGGTCGCCTGCCACGCGCGATCTGCGGCGGCGGTAAAGCAAGCGGTAAAAGCTGGCGTCAACTTCATTGGCCATGCGAACTATCTGGATGACGAGGCCTTGGCACTACTCGAGGCGAATCGAGATCGCGTATTCGTGGGTCCCGCGGTCGCCTGGGAGATTACTTTTCTTGAGCATTATCAGAGCTTTGGGTTTGAGACGGGCAGCCCAGAGCACGAGGGCTACGCCGCTGAGCTAGAGGCCACACAAACCTCAGTTAAGCGTATGCGAGAAGCGGGTATCAGAGTGCTGGTGGGCGGAGACTACGGGCTGAACATCACGCCACATGGCACCTATGCCAAAGAACTCCAGTACTTCACTGACTACTTCGGTTTTTCTCCCGGAGAGGCGCTACAAGCCGCCACCAAACACGGCGGCGAGGCCTTCATGCCTGACAGCAGTCTCGGCACGCTGGAGGCAGGAAAAATCGCAGACATGGTGATCGTTAAAGGGAATCCCCTTGAGCAGATCAGTGTGCTGCAAGATGCCGATAACATCACAGCGGTGATCAAAGACGGCAAGATCTACGCGGGTTTACTCGACAGCCGGTCACCTCACCACAAGCGTCCTGAAGAATTGAACCACGTCTTGGGAGCATCACCATGCAACTAGCTGACAAAGTGGCAGTGATCACGGGCGCTGCGCGTGGCTTGGGCAGAGCTTACGCAGAGGCACTGGCCGCAGAAGGTGCGGCCATCGTGGCCGCCGACCTCAACGATTGCGGTGAGACGGTCGCAGCTGTGGAATCAGCGGGCGGACGAGCACTCTCCACCATCGTCGACGTATCGGACGCTGCTAGTTGCAAAGCCATGACGTCACTCGCCATGGACGCCTTTGGCCGGGTCGATGTGCTGATCAATAACGCCGCGCTCTATGCAGGGCTCAAAGGCGCGCGCTTCGAGCATCTTGATGAAGCACAATGGGATCGGGTGATGCAGGTCAATATCAAAGGCACCTGGCTTACCAGCCGTGCCGTCGTTGATCATATGCGCGCCAGCGGCGGCGGCTCGATCATTAATATCGCATCGCTTGCTGCGGTATTCGGCCTGCCCTACGGCTTAGATTATGTCGCTTCCAAAGCAGCCGTCATTGGTATGACCCGCGGCATGGCGCGCGAACTGGGGCGAGACCACATCCGCGTAAACGCTGTGGCCCCCTCTGCGGTCATGACCGAGGGCACCGAAGAGTTCTTTGGCGAAAAGTTCGAGAAAGCGAAGGCCGTAATTGCCTCTAACCAACTGATTCCGCGTAATCTCGAAACCGAGGACCTCAGTGGCACCATTGTGTATCTGGCGTCAGATGCGAGTCGCTTTGTCACAGGGCAGACCCACATGGTTGATGGCGGGTCCTGGTTCCTCTAGACCACCTCGATCAGCACAAATTGTGACTGCCACGCTAGCTGACCGATCAGCAGCGTGGCTGGCATGCAGCCGCCCCGCTCAAGCGCAGAGTCAATCAGTTCTGATCCTCTGAATCTGGCTCACTGAGCCCAAAATCCAGGCGCATTTGATCGGTGTGGGGCTTGGGTCGCCTCACCCGCACCTTTTTGGGGCTTGCCGGCAACCACGAATACTCGACCCCCGGCTTCAGCTGCTGTTTTTGCATTTTCTGCCGCAGCGCCGCTGGTGAAAACGGCGTCAATGCGCCCCACTCCACTGAATGCGAGCCAACGGTGGCTTGGGTAGCGCTCCCCTGCTGTTTTTGCGCGCGAAACAGTCTTGAACGGCAGGTCGCCCCGCAGGTTTTTTGGTCGGGGCGCCCCTGAAATACCTTCCCACAACCCTGGCAGGTGATTTTCACCTTACTGGCAGGCGTCCGACGGTTATTGTGATGCGCCACTCGGCAAGCGACGCTGCAGAACTTGCGGAGCGCCTGTTTGCGGCAACCATGGCGCTGACAGATCTGAGACATATTCTATGACATTCCGCACAAACAAAACTCAATAAAACGTTTGTTTTATATATGAATCAATTACTTACATATTATTAATACGTTTTATTAATGCTTTTAAAGTATCACAAAATACATCTCGTATGAGGTTATTACCACAGTAAGGTGCTAGTGAAACATGCAGCACAATGATGCGACGGCCACGTACACCGATCATCCATTAGCCGTGAATCGGGACACCCGACTCCCCGCGTTGAGGATTGGTATTGTTTACGTTGAGCCGCGATACACAGAGACATAGAGTGCGCGCGTGAAAGGAAGCCATTAGCACCAGACAAGAGGTCAAGGTGGATCTGAAATCAAATATTTTGTGGGCTCTCGCCTCTGTCGCGTTGCTGGCCTCAGCACTCCTCGTTGATCAAGGGCCAGTGAAGCCGCTCGTAGCTGAATACGCTGAGTCAGCTGAAGAATCAGCGGGCTGATCAGCCTCGGACCCATTTCCGGGCGCTTTCTGTTGCTTCCCCCTCCAATTACCCCCGCAAATATCGGGTCGGACCGAGCGAACTAGACGGCCATTGCAAGTCGGGGGTCGACACGACAGCATCACGAGTTAATCTACTATTTGATCCACTAGGAGCCGCGCAGTGGCCCACGTCAAATTCTTCTACGACCTCTCGTCACCCTGGACGTATCTCGCCTTCAACAACATTCAGCCCATACTCGCTGAAACCGGCGCGGACATCACCTGGCGACCTTTTCTGGTCGGCGGTGTCTTCAACGCAGTGAACCCGAGCGTCTACCAAGCGCGGGCAGAGCCCATGGACCCCAAGATTGTTCATAATTATCGCTGGTTACACGAGTGGGCGCGGGTTGCGGGCATGCCGCTCGTGTTCCCAACAGCGCATCACCCGGTGAAGTCAGTGTTGGCGATGCGTGCATGCTGCGTGCTGGAGCAGCACCAGCCCACGCTGCAACGGTTCTCCAAAACGGCTTTCGATGCCTACTTTGCCCGGGGTGAAAACATTGACGACCCCGATGTCATCCGGGCGATCGCAGAAGAATGTGATCTCGATGGTGCGTCATTGATCAGCGGCACCACGGAGCAATCCATAAAAGATCAGTTGCGGTCCAATACAGAGGAAGCGATCGCTCGCGGAGCTTATGGTTCTCCGACGATGTATGTGGGTGATTCGCAGTACTTTGGCAACGATCAATTGCCGCTCGTACGGGCTGCGCTGTTGTCAGAAGGGAGCTGACTTGCAGCGAAAGCCCTGCGTCAAGCCAGCGCATGCTCGGCGCGAAAAACCAACCAAGTAGCGCAATTGAGACTGCGCATCTCAGCCGTCAGCGATACCCCTCCGGGTGACCAGATAAGTCGCAAAGCTGCCCAGCCAATGACTACCCGCATAATGCTCAGGACTGACGCCTTCAAGACCGGCGATCCGATGCGCGTTAGCGGCCGCCGCGATTACGGCAATTCGTGAATCGTCGTTTGGTAAGGCGCTTGCGATACCTTCCAACATCCATGCGCGACTCAGGTTCAGCCCATCTAAGTGCACAAGGTGCGGATCCGAGCGATCACTGACGATCGCGGCTGGCAACCAATCGCCCGCTTCAGGAATCGCCAAAAAACCCGTCAACCAGCTTGAAAATGTGCTCGGCGACAGCACGCGGCGCATTAGGTCAGCCTCAGCGAGGCAGGGCGACAAGAAGTCAGCGCCAGAGGGTTCATAATGGAGTGGGCATGCCCTGTCCCCACCATAAAGCGTTTGTGTGCGCTCTGTGATCAGCGCCTCCGCCGCCTCGTCGCCTGTCGCCCGCGCCCAATCAAGGGCTAATCCCAGCGCAAAAGCAGTTTGCGAATGGGTGCCGCTGCGCACCGGATAAGTCAGGTCGGGCAACCAGGACACCAATCGGTCGGCCATCGCCGCCTCCAATGGTGCAATGTTCGTGCGCCACTGTGTAGCTTCATCGTCATCCCATTCTTCGAGCTCAGTCACCAGTTGCAATAGCCAGGCAATGCCATAGGGTCGCTCGAATGATCGCCGCCCCTTTGCCGACACATAGGCCGTCTCTGCTAACAGGTTCTCTCGCGTCAGGCTCTGCGCGAGCGCCTCTCGCGCAGGCTGCGCATATTCGCTCTGCGGGTAATGCCTTGCCAATCTCGCTAATAGCCAATGTCCATGCACCGAACTGTGCCAATCGAGGCAGCCATAAAAAGCCGGGGTTAATTCCCGCGGGGGCGCCACATCGGCATCGTTTTGCATGCTGTGTGAAATATGATTGGGGTATTCCTGATGCACGCAGGCCAGTGCAAGGGTTGCAAAGCGGTCAGAAGCGACACTATCGGCAGACGATGACCCCGCAAAGGTAATCGCTGAAAAAACGATAACGAGCATTATAAGATCGAGGCGCATCATAAACGCTCCTTTGGTTTTAGTACCCGACACCAAAAGAATCGTGCACAGCCTGATACAACCCTCACAACACGCTGAGAGGGCAACCCCGCGTAAAACGCTACCAAACTTGATGTGGCTGTCAACGGGGTAAGTACCTCTCTCTCAACGCTTTGCTCATAATCTGACTGGTTTGCGTTCAGGTTAAGAGCACCGTTTTGGTTGGTCAGTGAGTCTGCATGGTACTGCACCGCGTAATGTGCCCATGCCGACAAATAACTCAATACGTCGAGGCGGCCTGGCCCGCGGTTTACGCTTATCGCTAGCGGGTGCGCGTGCGGGCGGCGCTTTTGCCATCGATGGCGCGCTAAAAAAAATACGCGGCGACACGCGCGACGAAGACACCCTGCTCGATCGCGAGGCCCGCCGATTCGCCAGGCAGTTGGGCGAGCTAAAAGGCTCATACGTCAAGATTGGGCAACTCCTCGCGCTCTTGGGCGAGCACTTCTTGCCTGCGGCACTCACCAAAGCGCTGCATGAATTAGAGGCCCAGACCCAGCCCGTGGCCTGGGCGGAGATGCAATCTGTCTTTCGTTCGGGCCTAGGCGCTCACTATTCCGAGCTAGAAATTGAACCTGAGGCACTGGCAGCCGCTTCTCTCGCACAAGTCCACCGGGCACGGATCGCCTCGACCGGCGAGCAAGTCGTCGTGAAGGGGCAGTATCCCGATCTCGTCGCGCTGCTTGATGATGACTTTAACGCCGTTGTCAAAATGTTGCGGCTGGCAAGGTGGATACCCGGAAGCCGGGACTTCGACAGCTGGCTCAGCATACTCCACAAGCAGCTGTTAGCCGAAGTCGATTACACGAGAGAACAACGAATGGCGCAAACGATGGCTGATGCGCTGGCTAAGCATCCGCAGTTGCACCGCGCTCCAGTGAGCATCCGGGTGCCGCAGTTCTGGCCAGAGCTCTGCACTGTCGATGTCTTGACTATGGAATATGTTGACGGGCATCGCGCTGCCTCAACGGCAGTCGCGACCTTACCTCAGCCAACGCGTAATGAGCTGGGCAAGGTCATACTGCAGCTCTTCTTTGCCGAGGTTTTTGATCTGGGCTTAGTGCAAACCGACCCCAACTTTGGCAACTACCTGATCAACGAAGCGGGCACCGAGCTCACCCTGCTCGATTTTGGCTCTGTGTTTGAGCTTGATCACACCGTCCAGACAGCGCTCTGCAACACCATCTTAGCGGGCCTGAACAACGACGATGCGCGTCTCGAAAAAGCGCTGGTGCAACTGGGCTGCCTACCATCCGATGCAGGGGACAGCGCAAAGGAGACGTTCAAAGCCTTTATCGGCAATCTACTCGAGCCGCTCCGTCCACCCGCGACGTTGCCACCGGAGTTTCTTAACGCCGAAGGCCACTATTGTTGGGGACGCTCCGGGCTCATCAACCGAACCGGGCAGCAGGTGGCACGATCACTCGCAAACCGAGAGTTCGCCATTCCCTCCGGCGACTTCGCCATGGTGGCGCGGAAATTGACCGGGGTGTTTACTTTTATCGCTGTGCTAGACGCCGAGTTCAATGGCCACGACATTGTTGCGCCCTACTTCGCTGGGGCCACAGTGTGATGAGGATCGGTGAGCGATGAGAGAAGACACGCACAAGACGCACAATACTGCGGCCAGCGGGAAGCAACGCGCGGTGCCAAAAGGTCGCGCTCAGCGCTTTGGCAAGTTCGCGCGCCTCGCCGGCGGCGTGGCAGGCAATATGCTCGCGCACGGCGCTGCGCAGTTGGCGACTGGCAAGCGTCC
>ERZ802830.3398-NODE-3398-length-13575-cov-10.9852_pt1 | contig 13575 bp, 14 predicted proteins | sample MGYA00345654_ERZ802830 | MGnify/ENA primary metagenome ERZ802830 (study PRJEB30503, sample SAMEA104212375) | marine metagenome | biome: Westerlies Biome; feature: [SRF] surface water layer (ENVO:00010504) within the epipelagic zone...; material: water... | reverse complement strand
TTAATTTTAGTTCTTTAGTAAGTTTTAATTTATTGTCAAAATGACTGACTAAATTTTTTACTTTTAACTTATTAAAAAATTTTTCAATCTTATCATATTTAATATTTTCTATATTAATTAATACTATGTTGACCTGACTTCTTGGAATTTGCTGATATAAATTGTCTAATTCTGGTAATTCCTTTTTGCATGGGGCACACCAGGTCGCCCAAAAATTTATTAATGTTAATTTTGACGAAAAATCATTGAAAATAATAGTATTTCCTTTTTTGTTAATTAACTCTAAATCGGGTAAATTTTTTGGCTTTTCATGGAGCACGATATTATTAAATGTTTTAAGGATATTGGGTTGTGAATAAGTATTATTAGTATTAAGTATAAAAAAAATAATTATTAAAGATAAAATATTACGAAACATAAGAATATAATAGATGAATAGCAAAAAAACTAAAACAAATAAAATTTGGGGTGAAAGAATGACGTCAAAACCTTCATATCTTTTGACTAAAATCAATGCTTCGATTGATATTGATAAGAAGCTATATGTGCAAGATATAAAAGCTTCGACAGCACACTGTAAAATGTTAGCAAAACAAAAAATAATTAATAAAGATAAGTCAAATAAAATTATTAAAGGTTTAAAAAAAATTGAAAAAGAAATACAACAAAAAAAATTTAAATTTTCAACGTTCAACGAAGATATTCATTTAAATATAGAAAAAAGATTGTTTGAGATTATAGGAAACGATGCTGGATTTCTACATATAGCTAGATCTAGAAACGACCAGGTAACTACTGATTTTAAGCTTTGGATTATAGAAGCTTCTCAAATATTAAAAAATGAAATTAAAAATTTAATTAAATCAATCTTAAAGTTAGCAGAAAAAAATAAGGAAGTGATGATGCCAGGTTTCACACATTTAAAGAATGCCCAACCAGTTCTATTTTCACATTACTTACTTGCTTATGTTGAAATGTTTAAAAGAGATTATAAGAAGTTTAGTAATGTTATAAACAATTCGTCTGAAAATCCATTAGGATCTGCAGCTTTAGCTGGAACAAGTTTTAATATAGACAGAAATTATACAACTAAATTGTTAAATTTTTTAAAACCTACTGATAATTCAATAGATAGTGTTTCAGATAGAGACTACGCTTTGGAATTTTTATTTGTATCGAGTTTATGCTCAATGCATTTATCGAGACTTGCAGAGGAAATTATTTTATGGAATTCTGATTTGGTGAACATGATAGCAATTAAAGATAAAATGCTTACTGGTTCATCTATAATGCCACAGAAAAAAAATCCAGACGGTGCAGAATTGATTAGAGGAAAAACAGGATCTGTTTATGGCTACTTAAATTCACTTTTAGTGACAATGAAAGGTTTACCGTTATCTTACTTTAAGGACATGCAAGAAGATAAGAAACCTGTTTTTGAGACTCATGATACTCTCATACTAAATTTGAAAATTGCAAAAGAACTTATTGAAAATATTGTTCCAAATAAAAATAATATGAAAAAATTTTCTAATGACGGCTTTACTACAGCAACTGATTTTGCAGACTATCTTGTAAAGAAAGGGTTGAGTTTTAGAGAAGCGCATAAAAAATCTGCAAAACTTGTGAATATTGCTGAGAGAAAAGATATGTCGCTTGATCAATTAAGTTTAAAAGATATTAAAAAGATAGATTCATTTATTGAAAAAGACGTATTAAAAATATTAAAAACTGAAAACTCAATTTATTCAAAAAAATCTTACGGTGGAACTTCATTACAAAATGTTGTTAAAATGCTAAAAAAATTAAAAAAAGAATTTAAATGAAAAAATTTTGCACTGTTATAATTTTATCTATAATCTTATTTTCATCTTGCGGAAAAAAGGGGCCACCAGTATACCAAGAAAAATCTGAAGCAGTCTATGAACAATCCTAGAAAATAAAAAAATGGATTTATTAAAATTTAAAAATAAAAAACTGTATATAGATAATTTTAAATTAGAGAGTATTCTTAAAAAAAAAGAAACCCCCTTCTATCTTTATTCATTGGACCAGATTAAAAAAAATATTAGACAAGTTAAATTATCATTTAAAAATTTTAAACCTCTTATTTGTTATGCAATAAAAGCGAACTCAAATTTAAGTATTCTTAAAGAGTTAAATAAAAGTAACCTGGGAGCTGATGTCGTATCTATTGGTGAACTTAAATTAGCTTTAAAAGCTGGTGTTAAACCAGATAAAATTGTTTTCTCAGGCGTGGGTAAAACCGACAAAGAAATTAAATTTGCCATTCAAAAGGGCATTCTATCAATTAATGCAGAATCAAGAAATGAAATTGAATTAATCAATAATATCTCAAAAAAATTAAAAAAAACTACTAACATTGGAATTAGAATTAATCCTAATATTAAAGCTAAAACCAATAAAAAAATAGCTACCGGAAATAAAGTAAATAAATTTGGGATTAGTATCTCTGATTTTTTAAATATAATCCAAGCTAAAAAGAATTATAAAAATATAAATATCTATTTACTTAGTGTTCATATTGGAAGTCAAATTATGGATATCAAAGTTTATAAAAAAGTCTTAAATTTAGTAAGTAAGATTTTAATAAAATTAAGAAAACTAAAACATTCAATTAACTACGTAGATTTAGGTGGTGGAATGGGTATACCTTATTTTAAAAACGATAAAAAATTTAATTTTAAAGATTTTGGTCTTGCAGTAAGTAAATTTTATCAAAAAGAAAAAGTAAAAATAATATTTGAAATCGGGAGATTTATTACAGGTAATAGCGGTCTTATTATATCAAAAATTATTTATATTAAAAAAATTAATGATCGCTACTTTATAATCTTAGATACTGGAATGAATGATATGGCCAGATCAGCAATTTATGACACTTTTCACGAAATTATTCCATTACAAAAAAGTTCTAAGAAATTTAAAAAAAAAATTGAGTTTGTCGGTCCTATCTGTGAAAGCAGTGATACATTTGGAGTATATAAAAATTACTCATCTCTTAAAGAAGGTGAATATGTTTGTATTACTAATTGTGGAGCCTATGGGAGAACATTAAGTTCAAATTATAATATGAGACCATTAATAGAAGAGTTAATATTGAGCAATAATAACCTTAAAACTGTCAGGCTAAGACAAAAAATTGAAGATTTAATTTAAAGTGATTTTTATTAGGTCTCTAATTTTTAATATTTTACTGTATTCTGGAATAATTTTTTCGTGTTTAATTGGATTGCCATTATTAATATTACCAAAGTTTTTTTTAAGAAAACTTAGTTCAATGTTAGGCTGGTATTTTATTTGCTTAGCTAAATTTATTTTAAATACACGTGTAAATATTATCGGTTTAGAAAAGCTGCAAAGGTCACAAAAATTTTTTATTGCTTCAGCTCACCAATCGATGTTTGAAACTTTTGTTTATAATTATATAATTCCAAAAGGTTTTTTCGTTCTTAAAAAGGAACTTATGAATATTCCATTATTTGGATTATTTTTAAGAAAATTAAAATGTATACCAATTGAGCGTGGTAAAATTGCAAGGGAAAATTTAAATTTCTCTCAACAAATATTAAAAAATATTTCAGATGGAAACACACTTATTATTTTTCCTCAAGGTACTCGTGTGCCTGTCGATGAAAATACTCCCTTAAAAAAAGGTGCCAGAAGAATTTATGAGAACTTAAAAATTGGATGTTTGCCCATAAAACTTGATACTGGAAGGGTTTGGCCAAAGAATAGCTTTTTTAAGTACCCGGGTGAAATAAATTTCATATTTAAGGATTTTATAGAACCTAATTTATCTGGTGATGAGTTTATAAAAAAACTTGAGGATTCTTTTTATAATTAGTTTTTATCTAATCCTGCTTCTATTATTTTTTCTCTAATATCTTTCGTTTTTCTAAATTTTTTTACTAGAAATTCACCATTATTATTTTTTATAGCATCAATTACTTCCTTTAAATCACTATTAAATTTTTCTAACAAAGAGATTATTTCATCTTTATTACTTAACATAATATCTCTCCACATCACTGGATCGGATGAAGCGATTCTTGTAAAGTCTCTAAATCCACTGGCACTAAATTTTATCACCTCAGATTTAATATCATCCTCTAATTCACTTGCAGTTCCAACGATATTATAAGCAATTAAATGTGGTATATGACTTGTAATTGCCATTATAGAGTCGTGAGCTTTAGGCTTCATGGTAATAGTTCGGGACCCAAATCTTTGCCAAACAGAATTTATATATTCTATATTCTTCTCGTTGCATAAGTTGCAGTTTGTTGAGATGAACCATTTATCCTTAAATAGATTTTCAAATCCGTTCTGCGGTCCACTTTTTTCTGTACCTGCAATGGGGTGCCCAGGTACAAAAATTTTGTTTTTTAAAATCTTTTCTGCCAATTCTATGACTTTTACTTTTGATGATCCTACGTCACTAATGATAGCCTTAGATAATTCGAATTTATTCAATATATTAAAAATTTGTTCATATGAACTGATTGGCGTACATACAAAAATTAAATCTGATTCTTCAATTTTTACATTAATTTCTGAATTAAAAATATTTCCAAGTTTCAATAACCTGCACTGTTCTAAATTTTCTTTTGAATTATCAACAATATTAATTTGAATATTAGAATCAATTGATTTTACAATTCTCGCAATTGATGAACCAATTAATCCAATACCAATAATAGTTATAAATTTCATTAAAAGTTTTTCTCCAAAATATCAAGAAATTTTATATTTTCCTCATCATTGCCAATTGTCAATCGCAGTGCATTATTAATTCCATAAGAGTCCATTTTTCTTAATAATATGTTATTTTTCAAGAAAAGATTGAATGCCTGATCGCTATTTAATTTGGCATTATCAAAATTTAATAAAAAAAAGTTTGCTACTGGCTCATTAGTTATTATTTTTTTTGATTTAATTTTATCAAAAAAAATTGAGGACCATTTATTATTATGTTTAATATTTTTTTCTAGCCAATCTAAATCTTCCAATGCTAAGCAGCCTGCCGTCTCCGCAATACCAGAAATATTAAATGGAGGTCTAAATAAATTTGCGGCTTGAATGATGTCTCTTGATCCAAATCCCCAACCAATTCTTAAATTTGCTAAACCATAAATTTTTGAAAATGTTCTACATACAACTGTATTTAAAGATTTATTGAAAATTTCAAGACCACTTTTATAGTCTTTTTTTGTCACATACTCAGCGTACGCATCGTCTACCATTAACAATATATTTTCTGGTAATTTTTTTCTTAATTCAATCATTTCTTTTTCACTAATATAAGTGCCAGTAGGATTATTTGGATTTGCAATAAAAACAATTTTTGTTTTTTTAGAAACTAATTTTAAGGTCTCTTCGACAGAAAACTTGTTATCAATATTCTTAGAATATTTTACGATTGCTCCATTTAATTGAGAATAAATTCTGTACATTAAGAACGATTGCTCTGCTACAATAACTTCATCACTTTCTGATATAAAAGATTGGCAAATCAAACTTATAATTTCGTCAGAACCTGCCCCGATAATTATTTGACTTTGATCTAAATTGAAAGTCTTTGAGATTGCATGTTTTAACTTTTCACTATTTCCATCAGGGTATTTTTTTATATCTAGTTTCTGTTTGAAAATATTTAGAACATTGGGTGAAGGTCCTAGTGCGGACTCATTTGCTGACAGTTTTAGTGGATTTTTTATGCTCTGGGTTTTAGACATCCCACCCACATACAACTCTACATTAACTATTTTTGACTTTGGCAAACTCATTTTTGACGTCTTACAATACTTCTTAGATACAATCAAAAAAAGTTCATAGTTTGACAAAGAAATAGCCTTTTAGTACAAAACCTCACCGCCGATTTACCGAATTGCGGGCGATAACAGCTAAAGAGGAAATCGTATAACGATTTGTTAAAAAATGAACTTGGATTACAGTAAAATAAACAAATTAACCATTAATGAACCCATAAAACTTGATTGTGGTGTAACTTTAGATAAGTTTGATATTGCCTATGAGACCTTTGGCGAGTTAGATGAGTCAAAATCTAACGCTATTCTAATTTTTCATGCTCTATCTGGAGATCAATTTGTTACAGGTACAAATAAAGTCACTGGCAGAAGTGGTTGGTGGAATTTTGTAGTTGGCCCGAATCTACCGATTGATACCGAAAAATATTTTATAATTTGTGCTAATGTTATTGGTGGCTGCATGGGGAGTTCTGGACCAAAAGAAATTAATCCCAAAACTAATAAGCCTTATGGTTTAGATTTTCCAGTAATTACAATTAAAGATATGGTCAGTGCTCAAGTACATCTTTTAGATTTTTTAGGTATTAAGAAAACGCTGTGTGTTTTAGGTGGCTCCATGGGAGGTATGCAAGCACTACAATTTTGCTCATTATATCCTGATCGAACATTCTCTGCTGTACCAATAGCTTGTGCCGCAAGTCATTCCGCTCAAAATATTGCATTTAATGAATTAGCAAGGCAAGCAATCATGGCTGATCCTAATTGGGACTCGGGAAATTATTTTTTAAGTGGAAAAATTCCGAGAAATGGTCTCGCTGTTGCTAGGATGGCAGGACATATAAGCTACTTATCTGAACAAGGATTGCAAAACAAATTTGGTAGAAAATTACAAGAAGGTGAAGGTCTAAATTTTTCTTTTGATGCTGATTTTCAAGTTGAGAGTTATTTAAAATATCAGGGCTATGCTTTTGTTGATCGTTTTGATGCTAACTCATATTTATATATTACAAGAGCAATGGATTATTTTGATTTATATAAGATAAATGAAGGTGATTTATCCAAGGCATTTATAAATACTAAAGTAAAATTTTGTATTATTTCTTTTTCGACTGATTGGCTTTATCCGACAGAAGAAAGTAAGAAAATAGTTATAGCATTGAATTCAATTGGTGCACAGGTAAGTTTTGTAAATATTATAACAAATAATGGTCATGACTCATTTCTTGTTGAAGAACCAGAATTTTTTCAGACACTAAAAGGTTTTTTAGATTCAACGTACGAGGACTTCAAAAATGAAAATTCAAGATGACGTATTAGCTGGTTTAATTGAGCTCAATTCAAGAGTCCTTGATGTCGGTTGTGGAGATGGAAATTTATTACTTTATCTAAAAAAAAATAAAAGAATAGATGGTCGTGGACTAGAAATAAATCAAAAAAATGTTCAAGAGTGCTTGGCAAAAGGTTTAGCTGTAGTTGAAGGAGATGCAGAAAAAGATTTAATCAATTATCCCAATAGATCTTTTGATACTGCAATTCTTAATCAAGCCATTCAGCAATTTTATGAACCAAGAAAAGTATTAAATGAACTATTAAGGATAGCTGAAAAAGCAATAATAACTATACCAAACTTTGGGTATTGGAAAGTTCGCTTAAATTTGCTGTTAACAGGCACAATGCCAATAACAAAAACCTTACCATACTCTTGGTATAATACACCTAATTTACATATGAGTTCAATTAAAGATTTTTATAACCTTTGTAATTTAGATAATATCAAAGTGATAAAATCAATTTCAATTTCATCTAATAAAATTGGTGATATCACCTCGAATAATTTAGAAATTAAAAATCTAGTTTCTGAATTAGGCGTATTTGTTGTTAGCAAATAATTTAAGTTTTTTTAACAATGTTTTTTATAAACCTTTTTTCAAATTGTGTTCGATTAGCTATATTTGCGTAAATTTTTTTCTTTGCAATACATAAATAAACTCCGTTAAAATATTTAAAAATGAAAGATCCAATTTTATCTATTAAATCTTTATGTTTTTTAATAAAAAAAAATTCGTTATTGGGAAAATAAACGAGACGTTCTATTAACTCAATTTCGAAAAAGCTATCACTCAATAAGTTGCTTATTTGTTTTTTTGAAAAGCCATTTCCAGAAGAAAATGGACTTTTATAAGATAAATGCCAAGGTGATTTTTTATTTGGTATAATTAAATATAATTTACCTTCTGGTGCTAACGTTCTCCAAATTTCTCTTAAGCTTAACTTGGCATTATAAGCGTTTTCAAGATAATGAATTAGAAAAATGTGATCAAAAACTGAATCTTGAAATGGAATTTTATTCTCGTCAATTAAAATTTTATGTGTTTTGAAAATGTTTTCGTCTGATACACCCATCTTCATTGAATAACAGTATGATAATGAAAGATCATAATTTTTTAGGAAATTTAAATAAGGCAAAGGATAACCAAAACATCCAACATTTTGATTATTTGATAAGTGGCAATATTTTTTTAATTTAAGTTCTATATGACGTCCTAATAAATTTCCAATGGAACTATTATAGAAATTCTGATAATTTATAAAATCTAAATACATTATGAGTCAATTAAAAGTTAACTTAATTAAATGCCTTTCAGATAATTATTCATATATTATTTTTAACCCTAATTCAAAAAAAGCAATTATTGTAGATCCCGCGGAGGCAAAGCCATTGGTGGATGTCGTTAATAAATTAAACTTAAACTTAGAATATATACTAATTACACATCACCATGAGGATCATGTAGGGGGTAACATTGAGCTCAAAAACAAGTTTAATTGTAAAATTATAGGATATGCCGATGACGCAAAAAGAATACCTGGTATAGATATTGCAATTAAAGATAAGGAAATATTTAATTTTGAAGATGATGAAATTCAATTAAATTTCTCTCCAGGCCATACAAGTGGACATATCTTCTATTATTTTAAAAAAAATAAGCTTGCATTTGTAGGTGATGTTGTTTTTTCATTAGGATGTGGTCGTATCTTTGAGGGAAATTCAAATGACATGTATAAATCTGTAATGAAAATTAAATCACTTCCTAATGAGGTAAAAATTTTTTGTGGTCACGAATATACTGAAAGTAATTTAAAATTTTGTCTAGCATATGATGAAAATAATGATCATTTAAAACAAAAGACCACTGAAGTTAAAGATTTACGTAATAAAGGCCTTCCAACTATACCGACTACTGTTTTAGATGAAAAAAATACTAATATTTTTTTTAGATGCAATGATAAGGCAATATCTCAAAAACTTGGTCTTGAAGGACAGCCACCAGAAAAAGTATTCAAAAAATTAAGGGAATTAAAGGATAATTTTTAGTTTAATATTTGTTCTCTTTCTTGACATAGTTAGATCGCTAGCTATATTGCGCGAAATTAAACTTATGACTTTTGCAGTAATCAATACAGGTGGAAAACAATACAAAGTTACTACCAATGACAAGTTGAGGATAGAGAAACTTTCAAATGAGGAGGGGAAATCTATATTATTTGACAAGGTGCTATTGATTAATGACAATCAAAATATGGAGTTAGGATCTCCTTTAATAGAAGGCGCTAAAGTAGAGGCAAAAATTATTAAGCAAACAAAAAATAAGACTGTGCTAATTTTTAAAAAAAGAAGACGACATAATTCAAGAAGAAAAAATGGTCATAGACAAAAAATGAGCGTTGTGCAAATAACTAAGATTTTTGGTAAAGGTGGGAAACTTTTGTCAGAATCAAATAAAAATGAAAATAAAAAGGTAAAAACTACTACCAAAAAAAGTGCGTAGTAATATAATTAATTATGGCAACTAAAAAAGCAGGTGGATCATCTAAAAATGGAAGAGATAGTGAAGGTCGAAGGCTAGGCGTTAAGAAATTTGGTGGTCAAAACGTAATACCTGGAAATATTATTTACAGACAAAGAGGTACCAAAATGTATCCTGGTCAGAATGTTGGTATGGGCAAGGACCATACCATCTTTTCAAAAATAGAAGGTAAAGTTAAATTTCAAAAGAAAAAATTTAATAAAACCTTTATATCTGTAGTTCCCCACTAATTCAAATTAAGACTTTAGTCTCAATTTAATTTAATATTGAAATTATGAAATTTTTAGATCAGGCAAAAATTTGCATTAAAGCTGGCGACGGAGGAAATGGATGTTGTAGTTTTAGAAGGGAAAAATTTATCGAGTTCGGTGGTCCAAACGGTGGTGATGGCGGACACGGTGGTTCGGTAACTTTGTTAGCCGTTAATGGTTTAAATACATTAATAGATTACAGATTTATGCAACATTTTAAAGCTGAAAGGGGTGAGAACGGCAAAGGAAATAATAAAACAGGAGCGTCTGGCAAAGATTTAATACTAAAAGTCCCTGTTGGAACACAAATTTATGCTGAGGATAAAAAAACACTTCTTTACGATTTAGTAAAAGAAGGTGAAAATATTAAAATAGCAAACGGTGGCAGAGGTGGTCTTGGAAACACAAAATTTAAAAGTTCTACTAATCAAGCTCCAAGAAAAACTACGAATGGAGCATCTGGTGAAGAATTTGAAATATGGTTAGAATTAAAAATTATCGCTGATATTGGTCTTGTGGGATTTCCAAATTCAGGGAAGTCAAGCTTCTTATCTTTAACAACTAGAGCTAAACCTAAGATTGCTGATTATCCTTTCACAACTATTAATCCAAATTTAGGCGTCTTAAGTATTGATGATAAAGAAATAGTTATTGCAGATATTCCAGGCTTAATTGAAGGAGCTCATCACGGCGTAGGTTTGGGTGATAAATTTCTTAAACATATCGAAAGATGTAAAAGTATATTGCATCTTATAGATATCAATGAAGAAAATTTGTTTAGTCGTTACAAAATTATTAGAGAAGAGTTGGAAAAATATAGTCCAGAACTTATGAATAAAAGAGAGATAGTAGCTTTAAATAAAACGGACTTACTGGATCAAAATGAAATTAGTACTAAAACTAGAGATTTTGAAAAAAAATTTAAAGAAAAATTTTTTAAAATATCGATTTTAAAAAAGAATAATATTAAGGAGTTATTAAGAGAATTGAAATGATATTTAATAAATCAAAAAGAATAGTTATTAAAATTGGATCATCATTATTAATTAAAAATAACAATATTAATACTACATGGGTTAATAAACTTTCGGAGGATATTTCTAAACTCTCAAAGAAAAAAATTGATATTATTATAGTTACTAGTGGTGCAATTGCTATAGGTTGTAAATATTTAAAAATTAATAGAAAAAATTTAAAATTAAAGGAATATCAAGCAGTTTCGGCTATTGGACAAATTGAATTGATAAATCTATTTAAAAAGTCTCTTTTCAAGAAAAAAATAAAAATTGGTCAAATTTTATTAACACTTGAAGATACCGAAAATAGGCGAAGAGCGTTAAATGCTAGAGATACAATTGAAAATATTTTCAAACTTAAAGGAATACCTATTGTAAACGAGAATGACACTACTGCTACAAGCGAAATACGTTATGGTGATAACGATCGTTTAGCTGCGCGAGTTGCTCAAATAACATCGTCAGATACGCTAATAATGTTATCGGACATAGATGGACTATATACTAAAGATCCTAAAAAATTTAAAAATGCAGAACACATAAAGGAAGTAAAAACTATTACAGAAAATATTATAAAAAGTGCCTCAAAAAGTGTTACAGATTACGGTTCTGGTGGTATGATAACTAAAATTGATGCAGCAAAAATATGTATGGCATCAGGTTGTAGAATGATTTTAACAAAAGGCTCCGCAAATAACCCTTTAAGTAAATTAGAAAAGGGTAAATTTTGCACTGTATTTATTCCTAATACAAACAGATATAATGCTAAAAAAAAATGGATACTTAGTAGTATTAAAAACAAGGGATCTGTTATTGTCGATAACGGGGCTACAAAAGCGTTGATTAAAGGTAAAAGTTTGCTTCCAGTTGGAGTTATTGGAGTTAAAGGCAAGTTTAATAGAGGTGATACTGTATCTATCCTTAATGAATCAACTAATAAAATTGGCATTGGAGTAACATCATATTCAAGTGATGAAATTACAAAAATCAAAGGTATAAAGAGTGATAACATTAAAGAGAGGCTGGGGTATATATCTAGAGGTGAAGTTATACATATTGATAATATGGTTTTAATTAAATGAGTAAATTAAATTATATACGTAACTTAGGAGCTAAAGCAAAAAAAGCCTCACAAGATTTGTCTATCTTGTCTGAAAAAAAGAAAAACGCGGTACTAAAATCGTTTTATTTAAATATTAAAAAAAACTCCAGTAAAATTCTAAAAGCTAACGAAATAGATATAATCTCTAGCAAAAAGAAAAGTTTAAAAGAAAATTTAATTGATCGTAGCATGCTTAATAAAGATAGGATTGAATCTATACTTAATTCAATTGAAGAAGTTATTTCATTCAAAGATCCAACTCACAAAGTGATTGCCAAATGGAAACGTCCTAATAATTTAATCATAAATCGTGTAACTATGCCAATTGGTGTATTGGGAGTTATATATGAAGCTCGACCAAATGTTACTTCCGATGTAGCAATATTAAGTTTTAAATCTGGAAATTCAGCAATACTACGTGGAGGTAAGGAGGCCTTAAAATCTAATATCACTATATCAAATTTATTCAGAGCAAGTTTAAAAAAAAATAATATAAATCAAGATTGTATACAACTGGTCAATAATACTGACAGAAAAATTGTTGATTTAATGCTGTCAAAAATGTCGGATTATATCGACATTATCATACCAAGGGGAGGTAAAAGTCTAGTTAAGAAAGTATTGGAATTATCTAAAGTACCTACAATTGGTCACTTGGAAGGACTATGTCACGTTTATCTTGATAATCAATACAACTACAACACAGCCGAAAAATTAATTATTAATTCCAAACTAAGAAGGACAAGTATTTGTGGAGCTGCAGAAACATTGCTAATTCATAAATCTGTAAAAAAAAACGATATTTACAAAATTCTAAAAAAACTAAAAATCCAAGGTTGTAAGATTATAGGTGATAAAAAAATAAAAAAGATATTCGAAGAGTCTATTTTGGCTAAAGAAAATGATTGGTCAACAGAATATTTGGACTCTAAAATATCTGTCAAAGTCGTCAATAATTTAAATGAAGCCATAGACCACATAAAAAAATATGGGACGAATCATACTGAATGTATTATTTCAAAAAATAAAAAAAACATTAAAGACTTTGAAAGAAGAGTCAGCAGCTCAATAGTAATGACCAATGCTTCAACTCAATTTGCTGATGGTTATGAGTTTGGTTTAGGTTCAGAGGTTGGAATATCTACTAATAAAATGCATCCCAGAGGACCTGTTGGTTTAGAACAGCTTGTGACGTACAAATATGTTGTAAATGGAAAAGGTCAAACTCGTCCTTGAATAAAACTAATATAAACAGAGTTGGAATATTTAGCGGATCATTTGATCCACCCCATAACGGACACGTTCATATATCTAAAATTTTTTTAAAAAAATTAAATTTAAAAAAACTTATTTGGTCCGTATCAAAAAAGAACCCATTACTAAAAAAAAAATATTTTTATACTCATAAAGAAAGGGTAGTTTTGTCCAGAAAAATTTCAAATAACATAAAAAAAATTGTTGTTAGTAATTATGATAAAAAATATTCTTACCAATTAATTAATCTAATAAAAAAAAAACATAAAAATTCACAAGTTTTTTTTCTTA
>ERZ802830.3395-NODE-3395-length-13581-cov-5.26031_pt1 | contig 13581 bp, 3 predicted proteins | sample MGYA00345654_ERZ802830 | MGnify/ENA primary metagenome ERZ802830 (study PRJEB30503, sample SAMEA104212375) | marine metagenome | biome: Westerlies Biome; feature: [SRF] surface water layer (ENVO:00010504) within the epipelagic zone...; material: water... | reverse complement strand
ATAATTCATCCGGATTGCATGAATATCTAATTGAATTTGCAGTCAATAAAGATGCTAGCTTTGACAAACATAATTTTAAAAGTAAATTAGGGTGGATGTTAGGTTTTACCGAAGTATCTTATACTATTCCTAGCAACGGGGAAATTGTAGCAGAACGCATATCTAATTTAACCCGTCCAAGAGTATTATATTTACATGTGGATGATTTTGCGCAAACGAAACAAAATTCATTCTCAACAATGATGTCACGTTCTCGGAATAGTGATAATATTATTGCCAAAATAATGGTAGACCGTAGTTCTAACGATTTCAGAAAGATATTTTTCGCAAATAAAGCGAACGGATATTTATTGAGTGACAAAAGAGAATATAGTGGAAAGACAAATATCAAACGTTTACAAGTTCAATTAGTAGATGAATTTGACCAAAAGATTAATTTAAACGGTTTAGATTTTTCGTTTTCATTAAAAATAGAACATCTATAATCACATATAATTTAACAAAAAATTGATTAACAATTTAAAATATAATTCTATCACAACTACGATGGAATTATCAAAAGACCAAACACAAGCATTTGAGTTTTACAAAACAGGACGAAATGTATTTATAAGTGGACCAGGAGGAGCTGGTAAAACCGAATTAATAAAAAGAATTGTGGAGGATGCGTCAAGTGTGAATAAATCAGTACAGGTGTGTGCAATGACTGGTTGTGCTGCATTGTTGCTGAATTGCGGAGCGAAAACAATTCATTCGTGGAGTGGAATAAAACGAGCTATAAAGCCAGTAGATGAAATATGCAACGATATTATGTATAATGCCTATTATAAAAAGTCGTGGAAGAAAACCGAAATCTTAATCATTGATGAGGTTTCAATGATGTCACGAAAAATATTTGAATTATTAAATACGATTGGAAAGAGAGTAAGAAAAAATAAATCGGTCGCATTTGGAGGATTACAAGTGATTTTCGTAGGTGATTTTTATCAATTACCTCCTGTTCCCACAGATGATAGTTTAATAGAAGAAAAGGAATTCTGTTTCCAGTCACCCGAATGGTACAATGTATTTCCGAAAACGAATCACGTCATTTTAAAACATATTTTCCGACAAAAAGACCCTATTTATAAGGGAGTTTTAATGCAAATACGTGAAGGTAATATAAGCGAAAATAATATTAATATGCTTTTAGACAGAGTAAATAAATCAGAAAGTGAGTATGTAAAAATCTTTCCAAGAAAACGGAGTGTAGAAGCGCGGAATGGAGAGATGTTTGCGAAATTGGAAGGTTCTATAGAAACATTTAACGTAAGATTGGATAAGAATATGGATACGTACTCGGAAACAGGTAAACCATTTGATAGTATCACTCAAATGATCTGTAACCGAACAAGTAAAATTCAGGAAGAAATAGAAATCAATAATTTATTAAAATGTGCTCCAATAGAACAATCATTATATTTAAAAGTTGGAACGCGAGTAATGTGTAGTGTCAATAAAGATATGGAAAAGGGTATATGTAATGGTTCTCAAGGTATTGTTTTAAGATTTGAAGAAAAAATACCAATTGTTTTATTTGATAATGGAGTAGAATATAAAATGGATTATTATTGTTGGCAGAGTGAATTTTGTCCAAAGATTGCAATTTATCAAATACCACTCATATGGGCTTGGGCAATTACAGTTCATAAAATTCAAGGAACTACATTAGAAACTGCTGAAATAGATGTTGGAAATCAAATATTTGAATATGGTCAAACATATGTAGCTTTATCGCGAATCAAATCGTTAGAAGGATTGCATTTGAGAGGGTTCGATGCGAGTAAAATTAAAGCGAACCCTATTGTAAAAACCTTTTATAATGATTTGGAATTAGAGTCAATACGAGAGGAACCGCAGGAAAAAATGATCCAAATAGTAAATATAAATAAGAAATCAGATCCAAATAAAATAACCCATTTCTTTACAAAAATGAAATAAATAAATTTAGAATAATATTTTTTATTGCAATGAGTAATCCCAGTGAAACAAAAATCAAGGGTAAATGTATATAACAATGTCAAATAATAAATGGAAACAATTTGGAGGAACTACAAAATCATATAAAACGTTTAGTATCGGAAATATAGTAGCAGATGATGTACTTCTTCGCCAGAAATATTCTGGTGAATTTGAGATTTTAGGTTCTATTGTAATCACTGATAATATGATATCAAGTGGACTCAATGTAAGAACGTCTTCCTTAAACACGGCTTTGATGCGATTAACGCCTACAGCTGATTCTGGCGGTACGGAGGATCAATTACATATTTTCACCCCAACAAAATTTGGTAATAATGGAGCAAATATCAGTCCTGATTTTTTTATTGGTAGTGGTGCTGGAATAGGTGTCAATACTAGCGATATTAGTAGTGCTACTTTACATGTTTATGGGAGACCAGAGACAACAGATATTCGTAATCACGATTTAATTATAAGTTCGGCACAGGAAACGAGTAGTACAATTCTCACACAAAATAGTTCATTAAGTGGTGGTATTCGTGCAAAAACAGATGCATCGGGATCTGCATTGGAATTTTACAATAACTCTATAAATGACAATATGAATCAACCCGCCGCTGCGATTACATATGACAGTGGAAACAATTCATTACGTTTTGCAACAGAAGGGTTTTCATTTGGTGATACGAATCAAAAACGAGCTTTTCGTTATGCTTATGATACTCAGGGAACTAATTATGATGTATTCAATGGAACTTCTTTAACTTGTAAATCTGAAAAAGATGGAAATTCAAATACATTTTTAGATATTACATCGTTAACAGGAAATGGTTTGGCATTGGCAGGTGGTGCCTTTCCATTGGATACAACGAATGAAGGTTTTGGATTATTTGGTATTCGTCAAGAAATAGGAAATGTATTAAATCCCGTAAATATGGCATTTACAACAATATCAAATAAACCAGTATCCCCAGCTAATCATACTCCTATTAAACGAGTAAGAATGGGTGTGAATAATTATAATCCCAACAAAGATTACACGCTAAGTGTAAATGGTAAAATGAGAATAGAAAATGGAGAAGTAAATGAAATCGCATTCATAAATGTGGATCCAGTAAGAATTGTATATGACTTTCATCCAAATTCCAATTATGCAACCAAATACTTTTCAGGAAGTAATACTGGAATACCATCAGGTAGTGAATCCAATTATAAATTATTTGGAAATACCAATTATGGCATTGGTGATTGGACATCAAAGGAGATTCCAGTGAATCGTTTTAATAAAACATTAGCAATTTCATCGTATACATATTATAAAACTACTGGAACAACTACTGATCCAGATAAAAAATTTAGAGTAATGGCATCAGGAAACAATACATTCTATTATGAAAACAGTGATGGTACGGATGGTACGGGGGTTGATTTCCTTAGTGCTACAAATAAACAAAATTTAACATTAGGTAGTGGTAAACAAGATTTAGGGTTTACAAGTCCATATTTCATAAGTACAGGCCAGAATGTTTCTGATTTCAAATATGTAGAATCCTTTATGCGCGCTCCTGATGGAGCGACTGGAAATAATAATTATGATACAGAAAAAGCCGAATATTTAATTATTTTGTTACAAGAGGATAATGGATTAACGTATATGGTAGATTTTGGACGAACACCGAGTTTTGCTGAAGTAAACAGTAGTTTGACTGGTGCATCATTTATTGGTACACGGGTATATGGAAGAAGTGCTTATGAAACTGGTCTGGGTTTTCAAAATTTTAATTTATTAAAAGGAAATTCTATTACAGCTGGTACAACTATTACTTATAGCGATTTGTCCTATTCTATTGTTGAAATTGATACACTAAATAATGTGACTATGAACCAAACGGTTTATGCCGATAATGCTGGACAAAGTGGGTTATTTATTCTAGGAAGTAAATTAGATTCTAATTCTAGCGAAACATTTGGTTTTAAACACTTCAAAAATACTATTGCGTCCATACCTAATCCTAATCCATCGACTAACAGTGATTTTACAAACGTTATAGCATCTAGATTTGGGCAAGATCAAGATCAAGATATTACCACGATGGATTCTACGCGAGAGTATTACAATATGTATATTTGTAAAAATGATAGAAATTATATGGTTGCTGTGGGAGATAATGTGATTACATATACAACTGATGGAGGTACTACTAATTGGATTTCAATAGATGCAAATACTATTCTAGGAACCCTTCAACCAAATAATCCGTCGCCAAAATTACGTGGCTTGGAAATTGCGGATGATGGATCAGAAATATTTATTGTTGGAGATGGCACTATAATGTATAATCTTGACGGTAGTTCTAATATTGCAAATACTTCATCATGGAATATAATACCGTATGACATTTTAAATGTCAATGGAGCAGGAGATGCATTAACGAGTGCAAATAGTAAACTTATAGATATTCATAAAATTGACCAAGACAATTATGTAGTAACGCGTGATTTACAAGATTATTATTATAACCAAGACCTACCCCTATCTCGTGAGGGACAAATATCCACAATTCATATCCATATACCAAGTTTATTTAATAGAGAATCAAATGACGTATTAGATATTTGTGGTAATGTTCTAATCAGTGGTGATTTGAATTTTGAATATACATCTAAATTATCGTCATCATCAAACAAAATTACTGTAGCAACACAAACCAATTTTATTATTGAAGATGCTCTGGGAGTAAATGTTTCAGACGTAACCGCTGGGTATAATGTTGATATTTCAGGCAATATTCAACAAAGTGGAGTGATGCATCAATTTTAATGAGGAAAATACCTGATCATACCAAAATTATAAAAGTATACATATTATCAAATAAAATGTATAGTCAGCAAATAAAAAATCACAAATATATATATCAATATGGCAAGATGGTTAGATTTTTCTGCTAATAATTTTAAAAGAACTTATGTTCATGGGTTTTTAGATATTAGTGGTGGGGCAATGAACATAAGAAGTGATAATTCATTAAATTTATATTCAGTATCAGATGATGTGAACCCAACATTTAGTATGAAATCGGACAGAATGAGGGTACTAGACCCATCAGATGGTACATATAAAGACATATCTAATAATAAACTCATATTTCTTCAGAATGTTAATGAGGATATTCAAGAAAGATTAGATTGGTTAGTTACAAATGGTGGAGGTGGAGGTGGAGGTGGTGGTGGAGGTAATGGACATTCTTTAATTGCTGACGGAGTCACCTATATAGATGCTTGTAATAATATTTTAAACGTCTATAAATCTTTGATTCCAGATATTTCTAGTGTTTATGACTTAGGTGCAGCAAATAATCTATTTAACGAATTACACGTTACACAAGGTTATGTAAAAAATGATCTTGAAATATCTGAAGGTGGACTTCAAATAAAAAATGATAATTCTTTGAATTTATACTCACTATCTGATGGCAGCAATGCTACATTTAGTTTAAGATCAGAGCAAATGAAAGTATACGATGCTAATACAAATGCATTTTACGATATTTCAAACAGCAAATTACGATTTTTAAGCAATGTTACACAGGATATATCAGGTAAAATGGACCAACTAGATACGCGAATTACTGATTTGAGTTTGGCATCAGTGACTGCAAATAGTGCAAGTCATAGACTGTTCGACGAAAACAAAACATATGTTTCTGGATCTGGAAATAATATTACTGTAACTGGACACGTTATACCAAATATCGCTAATGGATGGAGTTTGGGGTCATTGTCCAAACCGTTTGATAACTTATACGTCACTCAAAGTTCTATACATTTTGTTGATGAAACCGACCCAAATTATTTGAAAGAGAGCACATTGACAGTAGATAATTACGGTGTGGCTAAGATAGATTCTAATATTTTAGGCGTAGATTCAAAGTATCTCGTATTTGCGGAGAATAATATTGTAGAAATTGGTAAATTTCAAGAAGGATTGGCAAATCAGCCTTACACATTAGATGTCACTGGAAAAGCAATGTTTAGAGATGACTTGATTCTTAACGGCTCCAAATCAACATTTGAAAATGATGTTCATATTAAACGACACTTGACTGTAGATGGTTCTATCAACTTCTTAGGTGAGTTCATTCAAAAAGATACAATCATTCAAGTAACTGAGCAAATGGACTTATCCAATGATGGTACTGGACCAGCACTTATTGTCCGTCAACACGGTACTGGAACTGGGTATCATATTGCAGAATTTTATGATGATGCTTCATTATCCACTGTATTTAAAGACGGTGGTGATGTTTCATTCAATAAAAGTATTCGCATTGGTGAAAACTTGGTAGTAGATAGACTGACTACTTTACACAATACTGTAACTATTAATGCAAATCAATTGAATACTGGTGATATTAGTTTGAACGGTAAATTATTTGCTACAGGAGATGTGTCATTTAATAGTAAATTAAAGGTAGGTGGAGATGCATCATTTAATAGTGACGTAAGTATTGATGGTAGTCTTAATATAGGTGGTGTATTGATTGCTGAAAATGATGTTTCAATGAATAAAACCTTAACAGTAGATGGATTTACAACTATAAATGACTCATTATTTGTCACAGAAGACATTTCATTAAATGGTAGTATGACCATTGATGGAAGTCTCAATCTAAATACACTTACGTCAAATGGAACATTTGTCGCTAATGGAGATGCTTCAATGAACCAAGCTCTAAGTGTAAATGGAGCCACTACATTGAACAATACATTAACTACTGTCGGAGATGTATCTTTTAATAGCAATCTGAGTGTAGACGGAAATTTAAATGTAGATTCTAATAGTGTGTTAACGGGAACTGTTGGTATTGGCACCGATATTGCCCCAGTGAAAGTCACTATTAAAAGTACAGATTCCATACAAATCCCAGTAGGTTCTACAGCTCAACGACCAGTCGCAGATAGTTCTGCACAATATGGTTATATTCGTTATAATACGAGTTTGAGCTCTTACGAAGGTTTTGGAGCAGGTAATGCGTGGGGTTCATTAGGTGGAATTAAAGATGTAGATCAAGATACATATATTACTGCGGAGGACGCTGCTGGTGATGACAATGATCAATTAAAATTTTATACAGATGGTTCTCAACGTATGGTTATTGATATGTGTGGAAATGTTGGAATTAATACTACTGTTTCTACAAACAGACTTACTATTAATGGTACTAATTCAGATGATGTACCTATTTTGGGTCTTAGAAGTGGTAATGATGCAACAGCATTTAATGATGGAGCTCAAGTGGCATTTGGACATAACGGGAGCGATGATTATCAACATTTTATTCATACAAGACATAATCCTGGTAATAATACAAATAATGCGATTGATTTCTATGTTTCCGATGGTAGTCAGAATAATACTGTAACATCTGGGTCTAGACATACAATGTCCATTGTATCAGGGTCTGTAGGTATTGGAACGACTAATCCATTACGTAATTTACACGTGGAAGGAAACTCAAAACAAACTGGCGATGCCTCATTTAATAGCAATGTAACGATTGATGGTAGATTAAATGTTGAACAAACTGCTTTAATAGTGGGTAGAACAGATATTAGTGGTGAGTTATATACTACACAAAACACTTATTTATTATCCGAATTACACGTAAACGAAAGTACAAACCTAAATGGTAAATTAATCACCAATGCAGATGTGTCAATGAACGAGCACTTAGTAGTTGCCAAAACAACTACATTGAATGACAAATTAATCACCAATGCAGATGTGTCAATGAATGAACATTTGGTAGTTGGTAAAACTGCAACCATTGATGGTAAATTAATCACCAATGCAGATGTGTCAATGAATGAACATTTGGTAGTTGCCAAAACAACTACATTGAATGATAAATTAATCACCAATGCAGATGTGTCAATGAACGAGCATTTAGTAGTTGCCAAAACAACTACATTGAATGACAAATTGACCACCAATGCAGATGTGTCAATGAACGAGCACTTAGTAGTTGGTAAAACTGCTACTATTGATGGTAAATTAATCACCAATGCAGATGTGTCAATGAATGAACACTTAGTTGTTGGTAAGACTGCTACTATTGATGCTTCCTTAGTTGCTGTTACGGATGTTTCTGTAGGTAAAAATCTATTTGTTCACGGTAAAACTACATTAATGGATGATATGGCAATCTTTGGTAATATAGTTCCTTATTCAAATGAAGTATTTGACTTAGGTTCAAGTGCATATCGCTTCAGAGATTTATATTTGAGTGGTTCTACAATTCAAATCGGTACAGAATCCATTTCAGTAACAAATAATTCTTTTCAATTAAATGATATAACAGTAGCAAATAATGCTTCCATCGGAGGAGATATTTCTTTGAATGACCATATAGTAGTTGGTAAAACCGCCACTGTAAATGGAAACACCATAATAAAAGGAGATGCTTCATTGAACGAACATTTGGTGATTGGAAAAACTGCCACAATCGATGGCAAATTGATTGCTAAAAGTGATGTATCATTAAACGCTAATGTAGCAATAGATGGTTCAGTGACAATGGATGACACATTGACTGTTGAAAAAGATATTACCACAAACGAAGATTTATATGTAGCTCTTTATTCATATTTAAATGATATTGATGCCACAGGTAATACCACTATTGGTGGAGACACATCTATGCAAAAACTTACAGTTAATGGTAATGGTATATTTGAAAACGACGTTCATATTAAACGACGATTAACTGTAGATGGTTCCATCAACTTTCTTGGTGAATTTGTTCAAAAGGACACAATTATTCAAGTCACAGAGCAAATGGACTTATCTAATGATGGTACTGGACCAGCACTTATTGTCCGTCAACACGGAGCGCAACCAATTGCATCTTTTTACGACGATCAAACAATGTCTTTGGTGATTAAAAATGGTGGAGATGTTTCTTTTAATAACAGCATAAATGTGGAACAAAATGGTATCATACAAGGAAGTGTTGGAATTGGAACAAATGTAATGCCAGTAAAAGTCACTATTGACAGTACAGATGCTATTAAAATACCTGTAGGTACTACAGCTGAACGACCAGCGGCAGATAGTTCAGGTCAATACGGTTATATTCGTTACAATAAAACAAACAGTTCCTATGAAGGTTTTGGAGCAGGTAATGCTTGGGGCTCACTTGGTGGTGTAAAAGATGTTGACCAAGATACTTATATTAGTGCCGAAAATGCGGCAGGAGATGATAATGATCAATTAAAATTCTTTACTGCAGGTACTCAGCAAATGTCTATTGATACAAATGGAGATGTTTCTTTAAATGCTAACTTAATTGTGTCAAATACTCTGACAATACAACAAGATTTATCTGTGAATGGTGTGATTCGTATGAGTGGTGGTGGTGGTGGTGCTACATCCGGTGCTATTTTGGTAGGAACCACTGCTGAACGTGAAAATCCAGCTGCAGAAGGTATGATACGTTATAATACAGACCGTAATCTTGCTGAAATATTCACATCAAGTGATATTTGGAGTGGTGTTGCATCATATAAGACAGAACAACCTCCTTTAATGAACAATGGAAGTGAGGCAAAATTGAGTTCAAGTGTAACTGTATCATGGCAAAAATTCCCAGAAGTTTATAAAGATGCATTCACTGGTCAAAGTTATCCTATTTATTTGCAAACATTTGTAGATATTAGTTTTACTCAATTAAATGGAAATAATAATAGTAATGGATGGAAAACTATACACATAGGAAATGGTAATTATAATACTAGTGGAAGCGCTACAACTCCTTTGACAAGCTTGACATTTATAGCTGCAACAGGAAGAACTTACAGTAATAGCACTGGATATACTTTAACATTTGATGGCAAACCTTCAACAATAAATTTGCCTGTATTCACACAAGATGATTTAATTGATGTCCGCATTTATGGTGTAAATAATAGCGGTACTGCACCTATTTATATTTATATTTATGAAATCGCATTAAAAAGAACTGGTCCTCCTAGTGCAGTAGTTGTTACAAATTTTGAAAGTTTTTCAAAAACGCAATTTCAAATGGACACTGTATTTGACTTAGATAGAGATGATGCAACTATTACTAGTGGTATTACAATCACTGATTACGATATTTCATATAGTTTAATAGACACTCAGAGTAAAGAAACTGTTACCGATAGCGGTGTTCAACAAAGAGATAATTATGATAGTAAAAATAATGTTGTTCTTAATGGTTTGAAACCAGGTGCTAAATATGCGGTTAATTTACGTGCCAGAAACGCATTAAATACAAATGGTGGACCTGAAAATAATGGTTTTGGTGAATATGGTGATATATCAGGGGCTGTAGCAGTTGCCACTGATTTTACAAATAACGGAAATAATTATATGTTTATTAATACAAGTGATCTCAATAGTGTATCTCATAATGGTATGGAAGTTACTTTAACCGGAAATGCAAGCATTAATGGACATTTGAATGGAATTAATTCTAGAAGTACTAGAACACTTTTAAGTGCAAATAACAATAATAGTCAAATTAGTCTTGATGGAAGAAGTACATTTTATATTAATTATGGTAAACAAGGTAAAACATTGGATGCGACAACAGGAAACTTAGTAACTGCTACTTTTAATATCAAAAATACTGCCGGTACATCAAATGATGTTATTCAATATAATAAAACAGCTGCTTCAAATGCTGCCGCTATTGGTGCTTCCGGAAACCAATATCAATTCACATCGGCAAGTTCATACACTGATAAAGGTAAAACATCCAATTATAGTCAAGGATTTGTCTATAGTTCAGATTTTGATTGTACTAATGGTAATAATAATAACACTGTATTCAATGCAAATTTCCCTGCGGCAACAACTAATTACTATTTGAACTATTCAATAGCTAGTCAAGCCGAAAATCAAAATCAAAGAATAGATGAAAGTGGGAGCTCAAGCGCATCAAGAACTACAAATAATTTTTATGTAGATGATTATAGCAGCACACCAAATGTCTCTTTTTCAAATGATCCTACTATTTCAGTTTCATCTAGTACCAAACTATTTGGTATACCATCTGTAACACAAGTACAATTAATAGCAGATTATAGCATTTCTAATTTTGCATCACACTATATTCCATATAGTAGTAATCGTCACTCAAGAGTTAATGGTATAAGCAAAAATGGTTATTCATTTGGTACTAATGATAAAACAAATGTCTATCAAAATACGACTTATACAATGGCATATAATAAATCGTCTAACATTACTAGTAATCGTTATGATGCAAATACTACAAGTGACTTTACAGTTACCGTATTCTATCTTAACAACAGCGGAACTCCAAGCATAGCAACTCATACGGACAATGCAAAAGATGTTAATAATATTGGTCATATATTCAGAGATAGTGCAAATACATATGGTGGTGCTACTAGTTACTTTTTTAATGGTTCCAATACAATATCAGGTGCAATAACAACTAATAATGCTAGTTTTGAAACCACTTATAGTAGCAATATTTCATCTACATTATTGTATTTCAATAATCGTTTTGTTAGTGGTGGATATAATGCGACTTATAATGGTCAAGTAATTAGTGCGTTTAGTAACTGGAGTAGCGGATATGCAGTTGCTGGTCCAAATTATAGTAGTTATGCAAATACAGGTATTGGAGGATTTAAATGGATTGTACTTAATGTAACTAATAAAAAAAGTGGTAATAATGTTAACCTGTCTAATTTTAGAATTAATAATTCCACTCCAAATCTAAGTAATTTCGGTAATACGTACGAAGCATATATTTCACACGACAATAAATTTGGTGCTTTGGATAGAGTCTTTGATTCAGGTGCTACTTTATGGTATAATGATGCTAACAATTCTAATATTGCGGGTGCAAAATCTATTTTCGGTGCTTTAAATACCAATGGTGTAGATGCCTTTATTGATAGTACTACTACTTCCAATATTTATTTGATAGTTGGACTTAAACAAAATGACAATTCTTATTTTACATTTTCATAATTTAGTTTGTTTTATATTAATATTTAATAATCATATATTAATATATACTAGTATAATGAGTAATAATGGTTTATCAACCGATGAAAAAGTTAATTTGTTATTCAAAAATTATATGAACTTCACTTCAACATTGGATTCAAAGGAATTTTTTGAAGAAACCGCATTATCTAATAATGCAAATATATTTAGTGACAATATTTTGTCGTCATTACCTCCTTCAACACCTTCATATTCAGCAATTAACAATGCTACTACACTATCTAGTTTACTTGTAAATGCTGGATTAGATACCGTTAGTATAGATACTACATGGTTCAGTGATAAGACAGACCAAGGAGGGTCTTTTGGTGTTGATTCAAATAATTCTGTGGTCCGAATGGAGAAAATTAAATTAGATTACGTAGCAAATGCTGGTTCTGCATTCATTTGTAAGGATAAAAACGGTGTAAATATATTACAAAATATTATTCCATCTAATTATGCTGCCAGTGGATACAGTATATCGTTACATTATTATAATGGTTCTGAATTAAAACCAGTTGGTTGGTTAACAACGCGTACTGAATTAGCTGGTGCAGGTTTTATAGGTCAATCTGTTAATTTTGGTGGGGCATTATTTGACGCAAAAAATGGTGTTATTACATTTTATGATGTCAATGGTGATCCTACTACAGTATTTCAAAATTTAAGTTTTTATCTTACTGCATCAAAATATGTAGGACCAAAAGGTGTAACAGCATCATCAAAATTAGATGTTAGTGGTGATGCTTCCTTTAATAGTAATGTTCATACTGAAGGAAACTTGAATGTTGTAGGCGACACAACTATTAAATCTACACTTGACGTTAGTGGTGCTACTACATTGAGTAGCAATCTTACCACTGTTGGCGATGCTTCTTTTAATAGCGGATTGAGTATTGATGGAAATCTTAATGTTGATTCCTCAGCTACTATTAGTGGTAAATTAATCGCAGGAAATGATCTTTCATTAAATGGTAATTTGGTAGTGGATGGTACAACATCTTTAAATGATGTCCTCACTGTAGTTGGTGATGCTTCTTTTAATTCTGGATTGAGTGTGGATGGTAATTTAAACGTTGACCAGACTGCTACTATCACTGGTAAATTCATTGCTCAAAATGATGCTTCATTGAATCAATCTCTAACTGTTAATGGAGCTACAATAATAAATAATACTATCGCTGCTAGTGGAGATGTATCGTTTAATAGCAATCTTAACGTTGGCGGTAATATAATTGTAGATACTAACGCTAATATTGATGGTGATTTGTTAGTCAAAGGTAGTGGTACTATTGATAATGACCTCCTTGTTCGTCGTAACTTAACTGTTGATGGTTCTATCAACTTTTTGGGTGAGTTCATTCAGAAAGACACCGTCATTCAAGTTACTGAACAAATGGACTTGTCTAACGATGGTACTGGACCTGCACTCATTGTCAGACAACACGGTGCACAACCTATAGCATCATTTTATGATGACGAAACGTTATCAATGTTGATCAAAGATG
>ERZ802830.3394-NODE-3394-length-13582-cov-7.82783_pt1 | contig 13582 bp, 9 predicted proteins | sample MGYA00345654_ERZ802830 | MGnify/ENA primary metagenome ERZ802830 (study PRJEB30503, sample SAMEA104212375) | marine metagenome | biome: Westerlies Biome; feature: [SRF] surface water layer (ENVO:00010504) within the epipelagic zone...; material: water... | reverse complement strand
ATTTCAAAAAAAAAAATATTTACTTTGTGTATAAGATACAATAATATGTATACTTTTATATTTAACATTAAATTAATAAACAACAAAAAATTATATTATGTTAAAAAATATTTTACTATCAATTTATGTTCTGCTAAGTATTAATTTAATCTCACAGTCTAATAAAATATCCGGAACTATAAAAGATGATGCTAGTGGTTTAGGCATTCCATTTGCCACAATTCAAGTAAAAAATACTGATAAAGGGACAACTTCAGATATCGATGGGAAATTTAGTATTGAGGCAGAAACTAATCAATTATTGGTTATTAAAATGGTAGGATATGTTGCTAAAGAAATGCTTGTTGAGGGCTCTGGAAACTTTGACTTTAATATGAAAAATGAAACATTAAAAGAAATGGTTGTTGTTGGATATGGCTCTCAAGAATCTGAAGACGTTACTGGGTCCATTGTTCAAGTAGATTCTAAACAAATCATGCAAACAGCCGTTGCTGGTGCAGCAGATGCTCTTCAGGGAAGGGCTGCTGGAGTAGAGGTAGTAAATAGCAATGGTTCTCCAGGATCAAATACTGAAGTAAGAATTAGAGGACTAGGGTCCATAAATGGTTCTCCAGTGCTTTATGTAGTAGACGGGATGCCTCTTGATGGGGCAGCAGTAAATGCTATTGCTCCACAAGACATTGCAACTATAGATGTACTAAAAGATGCTTCTGCAGCGGCAATTTACGGAGCTAGAGCAGCTGGTGGAGTTATTTTAATAACTACGAAACGTGGGCAGAATGGTAAACCTAAGGTAACATTTGACAGCTATTACGGGGTTCAATCATTAATTAAGAAAATGGATATGATGAATGCAAGAGAAAATGCAATAGGATTTAATTATGCTGACTCTATAAGGGGAGAAACACCGGATGCAGATTTTTTATACCCTGACTCATTAGGTTCTGGAACTGATTGGCAAGATTTACTTTTTCCAGGCGGAGCTATATACAACGCTCACCTTAGTATTTCAGGTGGATCAGAAAAAGCAACCTATTCTATTTCTCTAGATTATTTTGACGAAAAGGGTGTGGTTCCATCCACATTTTATAAAAGATATTCATTCAGAAATAATTTAGACTTCCAGCTTTCTGATAAAATAAAAGTAGGTACCAGCATGAGCCTGGTTAGAGATGGAGGAAAAGGTACCTCTTTTAATGGTGACAGACCAGAAAATAGTATATTATTAGCAGCTATGTCAATGGACCCGACTATTACTCCTACCACTCCTTACACTACATTCCCTGACACTCTTACTTTAGTTCCTGAGGATCATGAATTTTACAGTGCAACTGATTCCTTAGCTTGGATGAATACACCTAGAGGAAATACTGGGAATCCCCTTGCCGCACTCTACAGAAACGGAACACAATATGGGATGACATGGACAGACAAGTTATTAACCAATAATTATTTAGAATATAAACCATTCGAGTGGTTGACTTTGAAAACTATCATAGGCTGTGACTATTCCGTCCAAAATGGCTGGTATTACAATCCTGTATTTTATATTGACGCAACTGATAAAAATGATATTGATGGGTTGGGAAATAATTATAATAAATGGTTTTCATGGAACTGGGAAAACACAATTCAAATTGATAAAAGTTTTGGCAATCATACTATTAATCTATTGGGAGGAACATCAGCATATGATTGGGATAACAGAAATTATGGAATGAGTAAAACTTATCTAGGAGGATCTGTTAATAATGAAGTTCCTACCAACATGTTACTAAGTAATACTGGTACTATTAATACTGCTTATAATGAAAGTTACAATGGCTTTAGCTATAGAAGATATGCCTCAGTATTTGGAAGATTAAATTATGAATACAATGATTTATATTTTTTAACAGCAACTTTAAGAAGAGATGGTTCTTCTAGGTTTGGATCTTCAGAAAAATTTGGTGTCTTTCCTGGCTTTTCTGCTGGTTGGAAAATTCATAACGAAAGTTTCTTCAAAAACTTCAAGGAAAATAATAGTTTAGATTTTATTAGCTTTTTAAAGTTTAGAGGGGGTTATGGAGAAATTGGCAATAGTGAGCCAGCTGGAGATTTTGCCTATAACGGGACCACTTCCATTAATAGTAGTGCTGTAATTTTTGGACCTGATGGAACTCAAACTCAAATATCAGGTTCCACAGTAGATTATGTCCCTAATCCATACTTAAGGTGGGAAACTATAGGAATGACAAACATTGCCTTAGACGCAGGTTTTTTTAATAACAAATTATGGATTACTGCAGAATACTATGTTAAAACTACAACAGACATGATTATGGGTAACCCAAATATTCTTTCTGCTTGGGGGGTAGGTGGCGCTGCAAACACCAACATTGGTTCTATGGAAAACAGAGGGTTTGATTTTAGTTTAAGCTACCAAAAGATGGAAGGAGAATTCAATTATTCTATCTCTGCCAATATCAGCAGAGTGTCTAATAAAATCGTCAAACTTCTAGGAGATGAAAACTATGCAATTCAGGGGGGGGGATTTCACGCTCTAGAGTACTACACTAGAACTATTGTCGGAAGTCAGGTTGGTGACTTTTGGGGATACCAAGTGGAAGGCATTTTCCAATCTCAAGATGAAGTGGATGCATTAACTTATACTGATGACAATGGATTAACTCAGCAAAGTTATGGCCCTACAGTAGGGGCTGGGGACTATAGATTTGTAGATCAAAACAACGATGGAGAAATTAATGAAGATGATAAAGTCAAAATAGGATCTCCTTATCCTGATTTCACTATGGGTTTAACTAGCAATTTCTCATACAAAGGCTTTGATTTAAATCTGTTTATGTATTGGAACTATGGAAACGATATATTTAATACAGTTAAAGTTTTTACTGAGACTCCATACGAACAAACCAATATGTCTAGCTATATGTTAACTGATGCTTGGAGGCCAGATAATACTGGTGCTACAATAGCTCAATTGGGAGGAGACAGACAAAACAATTATGCTAAAGCATCGGATGCATTTATTGAAGATGGGTCTTTTTTAAGGTTCAAAAATATTTCCTTAGGCTATACTATTCCAGAATCATTATCAAGAAAAGCAAATATTGAAAAACTTAGAATATATGTAGCACTTCAAAACTACTTTACCATTTCTAAATATTCTGGAAGGGACCCAGAATTGGGTAGTACTTGGGGAGTCTTTGTACAAAAAGCTGATTTAGGTAATTATACCATACCTAAAACTTTAAACTTTGGAATTAACGCAACATTTTAATTAAAGAACTATGAGAAATTTAAAAAAACTAATTTGTTTTATTATTGTATTTGCTGGGGCTTCATGTAGCAAAGAATGGTTAGAATTGGAACAGCCAGGCAATAACGATAAGCCATATTTTGTAAATTCAGGCACTGCATTTGAAGCCGTTGTAGCAGCATATGATGTTCAAGCTTGGAGAATGAATGTCGTCTCTCTATGGGCGGTAGGTTCCGTAATGTCAGACGACGCCGTCAAGGGAGGAGAAAGTCCTGGTGATCAGCAAGGAATGTATGATTGTATGAACTTTAATGCAACTCCTAATACAGATGTATCTTCTTGGATTTGGGGCGATTTATATAGAATGATTGCTAGAGCAAGTTTCGCCATTGACATAATGATAGAGTTAGATGCAAGTGGAGAATATAAGATTCCTATGGATCAGTCATTGAGAAACAGATACATTGCAGAATGTCGATTTTTAAGAGGGTATAGTTATTTTAGATTGGTGAGAAACTTTGGAGGAGTAATGCTTTATACTTCTGCTGAAGATGATGGAACCACTCATGGTTCTGATCTTTCCAACACAAGAGCTACTCCCGACGAAGTATATGCTCAGGTTGAAGCAGATTTGATTTTCGCTTCTCAAAATTTACCTGCAACTGTCCCATTATCAGAACAAGGAAGAGCTACCAAGGGAGCCGCAGATGGTCTTTTAGCTAAAACTTATTTATATCAACAAAAATGGACTCAGGCAAAAGCGCAATGTGAAGTAGTTGTTAATTCAGGTTTATATGGATTAGAACCTAATTATGCAGATATTTTTTCATCTTCCAAGCAGTGGGGACAAGAAGTGGTATATTCTCTTCACATGGTTGAAGACCCTGATGGAAACTGGGGTGAGCACGAGGGATCTTGGCTAAGTATTTGGTTTGGAGATAGAGACATGGGTTGGGGTTATGGATTCCGATGTCCAACAACTGATTTTGTTAATGCCTTTGAGCCTGGAGATAACAGATATGATCCTACAATTGTAGAAGATGGAGAATCCATACCAAATATTTTTGGGGGAGCTCCTCACGATTTTACAGGAGGAAGCTGGAATCCACCTACTGGGTTTATGGGGCAAAAATATTTAATTCCCGACAGTGAAAGACCGGTAACTGCTGATTGTAATGGTAATTTAGATTACATCTTCTTAAGGTATGCTGACATTCTTTTAATGCATGCTGAAGCTTCCATGGAATTAGGGGATGATGCTAGCGCTATAAACTCTTTAAACCTTGTCAGAAATAGAGCCGGATTAAGTAATTATGATCCTAGTTCTGCTGTAATATCTACCTACAAAGAGACATCTCTTCTAGGTCACAGTCCATTAAAGGCTAGTATTTACCATGAAAGAAGAGTTGAGTTAGGGCTTGAAAGCGATCGTTTTTACGATTTAGTTCGTTGGGGGGATGCAGCTACTGTTTTCCAAAATTTTGATGATAATGGTCAAACTTATGGTAAAACCAATTATGTTACTGGATGTAGTGAGTTGCTACCAATCCCAGCTGGAGATATCAATGCATCTAATGGTGCAATTGAACAAAATCCTTGCTATTAACATAATAGACTATATTTCATAGATGAAACTACTTTTTAATTTTCTATTAATACTAACCTGCGTAAGTATGAACAGTCAAACTCTGCTTCATACCAACGGAAAGGCGATTGTAAACGCTAATGGAGATACCGTTATTTTAAGAACCATGAATTTAGGTGGTTGGATGTTAATAGAGCCCTATCAGCTTCAGGCAGCTGGATTTGCCTCTGCACAATGGGAATTTGAAGATAAAATAGAACAATTAGTTGGTGCAACAGAGAAAGATATTTTTTTAGAAAATTGGTATGCTAACCATGTTAGAAAGATTGATATTGACTCTTTAGCTGCTTGGGGATTTAATGCTATTAGGCTTCCTATGCATTACAATCTTTTTACTCTTTCAATACAAGAAGAACCTGTTTTAGGTCAAAATACTTGGCTAAACAAAGGGTTTGAGATGACAGATAGTTTAGTTTCATGGTGTAAACAAAATAATATGTATGTCGTATTAGATTTACATGCTGCCCCGGGTGGTCAAGGCGGAAATACTGGAATAAGTGACCATAACCCTGCCTATCCTTCACTTTGGGAAGACATTAATAACCAGCATAAAACCATGTCGCTTTGGAAAAAAATTGCTGAACATTATGTGAATGAGCCTGCTATTGCTGGTTATGATTTTTTGAATGAAACCAACTGGAATCTTGGGACCAATGTTCTTAGAAATTTTTATACTCAGCTTACTGATAGTGTTCGTGCAGCAGACACTAATCATATAATATTTATTGAAGGTAACTGGTATGCTAATGATTTTAGTGGGTTAACTCCTCCATGGGATAACAATATGGTTTACAGCCCACATAAGTACTGGTCTAAAAATTTTCAAGCTGATATACAGTGGGCTCTTGATATTAGAGATAATTGGAATGTCCCTATTTGGTTTGGTGAATCAGGCGAAAACTCAAATACGTGGTTCAGAAACGCCATTAGGCTTTTTGAAGATCATGAACTAGGCTGGGCATGGTGGCCTATGAAAAAATTAGAGTCTATTTCTTGCCCCATGTCTATAACTAAAACTGTTGATTTTGAAAATCTCTTAAATTATTGGAGTTCTGGAAATAATCCTCCATCTGCCAATACTGCTATAAATACTTTATTTCAATTAACCGAAGATTTAAAATTAGAAAACTGTACTTATCAACATGATGTTATTGATGCTATGTTCAGGCAGGTATATTCAAACGAGACCCAACCTTTTGATAGTGTAGCCAGTATACCTGGAAGAGTTTTTGCTCCTGACTTTGACATGGGTGTTGTTGGAGAGGCATATTACGATAACATTGTTTCCGATTTTCATGTTACTACAGGAACTTATACTGCTTGGAACGAAGGTTGGTCTTACAGAAATGATGGTGTTGACATTAGTGAATGCAACGATGTTTACTTTTTTCACAATGGTTATCAAGTAGGTTGGTTTGAAGATGGAGAATTTTTACAGTATGTAGTTGATGTAGATTCTTCGGGAGTTTACGATATTAACTTTAGATATTCGGCAAATAATAGTAATTCGAAAATTAAATTTTCAATTAATGACACTCTATTTACCCCGTCCACACCATTATCAAATACTAATAATTGGAGTTTTTGGAGTACTTCAACAATTTCTAACGCTATATTGCATGCTGGACGTCATAAAATAAGACTACACTGTGATGGTGGAGAAATTAATGTCAATTCGTTTGAATTTGTAAGAAGCGGCGATATTTCATCTGTTGACGCAAATTTTTTAGCTGCAAAAACATTAGATGATACTAATATTGAGTTACTTTTAAGTAAACCCATAGATTTCAATAATATTTCTGCTGGTTTAATCAATAACCCTAATCAGGCATTTACAGTACATATAGACTCCACAAGTAGTATAACTATTGGAGGAATTCAATATGATCCCAATTTTCCAAGAATTATCAATTTACAACTAAATAGTGCCATTCAAGGTTGGTCAAACGTTACTGGCTCTCCAACAAAAGTTACTATTTCTTACTCAGGAAATCAAATAAATGCTACGGATGGCACTCCATTATCATCTTTTTCCCATAGGCCAGTTGCCAATGAACTCTCTTGTACTTACAATTGTATCCCCGGAAAAATTGAAGCAGAAAATTACTTTTTTGAATCGGGAATTTCTGTTGAAGGATGTTCTGATATTGACGGAGGATATAATATTGGATATTTAAATACTGGTGATTATGTAGATTATTACATAAATGCGAAATACTCAGGTAGTTTTCAAGTAAGTTACCGAAATGCATCAGATGGTCACAACGGAAGTCTTGAAATGCAACTAATTGACACCCTTGGAAATGCCACAACTTTAAACCAAGCCAACTTTAATTCAACTGGTGGGTGGCAATCGTGGCAAACAACCAATACCTCTGAAGTTTTTTGGTTAGATAAAGGCGTTCATCATATTAGAGTAGTTATTACTTTGCAGGAATACAACTTGAATTGGTTCCAATTTGATATTGTTGCTTCTGATAATGACATGCAGTTAGATAATGAAACTAGAGTTGTGCCAAATCCTAGTTCAGATTTTATAAATATAATTTTACCAAAATCAAGTAAAATTGAAAAGATCCAAGTTTTTGATATTTCTGGTAGATTAATAAATACTTCTTACAGCGATTACATAGATATTTCGTCTTACCCAAATGGAATATATATTATTAACCTTGAGTCGGAAGGTAACAAGTTCCAAACTAAATTTGTCAAGGAATAATATATTCTGCTTTAAAGACTAACACATCATATCAGCAGCTGATATTGCAGGAAGGATTGAAGGTTTGATATTGGCCTTAAATCCCATAGATTCTACAAATCCTACCGAGGCTGAAACTAATTTATTGGATTTGTAAGACTCATTGCTATTAAAATCTAAATCTATAGAGTCTACCTTAATATCATGATTTTTCAAATAATTAGCAACTTCAACTGATCTTGTTGTTTCTCCCCATAGTTTTGTCCACATATCTTCTATTTTAGGTAGTTTTTCTTTATGATATAGAAAATGGCAGCCTGTGTTTCCGATATGAAATAATACGGTTGTAGCGTAATTTGTATATTTTGAAATATTCTGGCTATCACATCCAACATGAAGTTTTATTTCAAAATTTGAATAATCTCTTAGATATTTTTTGACATAGTTAGATATTTCGTACTCTTCACTATCTAATAACTTTTTAAAATAGATCATATAACTATATTTTATTGAAATCTATTTGTTTGCATATCCATAAATATCAGAAAGAAAAATTTCTTTAAAAATAAGTTCTTTATTTGAACAATTTATGAAAACCACTTATGTTTTCCAAAATGATTTTTGGGAACTTTTTCATTATTTTCTATAAAATATTTTAATCCTGATATTACAGAGAAAAGATAATCATATAACCTTGGTTTAATAATTAATTTGTAGGGAATGTAAGAAACAAAATTTGGCCAATTAGAAAGTAAATGTGGATAAACAGTAATTGAAAGTGTGCAATTTGCGTGATCAATTTCTTTGATTTCCCAAATTACATGTGATTGCTTTCCTTGTTTTTTTCCAATATTTAGCGAATATCCCTTCAATGGATCCCACTTTACGAATTTTCTAACATATTTTAAACCATTTAAGTATTCGAGTTCATCTATATATGGCATGCCATCCCAAGATATAGCTATATTTTCCTTACAAAATGGATGAAATAACTCAAGATGATTAGGGGCACTAATGACCTTCCAAAGGGTTTTAGGAGGTTGATTAAAGATGAGCTGACAATTAATTCCTCTTTTTTTTTTAATATTCATCTTATTTAGAATTAGAATAAATTGAGTAAAAAGTTATGTAATAAGTTATTTTTGTTTATTGTTTTTTTAAATTTGTTAAACAATAATTAATTTATATAAAATGTCATTAGAATCCAATAACGTTTGTTTCAATTGTGAAAATCTCACCGATACCATAACATGTAGTAAACATGATTTAAATGTAAACCTAGATAACTACTGCGATGATCACAACTACAAAAAATCATTAAATAAAACTTCTTCATGTGGAAATTGTATGAAGTACCAATCTGATAATTGTCCCAATCCAAACTATGCAGCTGATAAACTGCTTTGTTTTTCTTGGGTAGCAAAAAATTAGACCTTTTCTAATATTATTTTATTTCTTGAGCTGGTTAAAATTTATTCCAATTCCAAAAGAAAAGTTGACACCATTGAACCCAAATTTTGCTTCTTTTTTGGGGTCTTCTAATCCTAATGGATGATTAATTGTAAATGTTAAGTTATCTGCATCTAAATTTTCGGTAGCAGAAGTATTTTCATTTTCATTAAAACCTTCTCCGCTAAACCCAATATTTACTAAAGAGGCATTTAAGGAGTATCCAACATTAGCAAAAACATTAAAGGCTTTAGTTGGGCTAAACATAGCAAAGAAAGACGGCTTTAACCCAAACCATACATTTTGAAAAGAAACCTTTACTTCATTATCATAAAACTTGGTGTCGTTAACTTGTATATAGCCTGTGTTGTTCTGTAATTCCCCAATATTTTTGTTAGCAATACCAAATAATGTCACATCAACTTTAGGGCCAAATTTAAAGTTGTCATTAGCGTTTATTAAATAGCCTCCCGAAAGATCAAGATTAAACCCAAACATTTGCTTAAAGAATAAATCAGCCTTGAGACCCATTAAAAACTTTTCTTTAAAGTTATCTTGCATAAACCCTATTGAAAAATAATTTACTGAACTTGAGGGCTCTAGTGTAAAATCTGTAGCAAAATAGTCAGGTGAGGGGGATTCATCAATATAAGATAGCGTGACATCTAGTTCGTTGATTTTTAAGGGTTTAGAACCAAATTCAAAAGTGGTAATAACATTTGGTTCTTGAGAAAATATAAAAGAAGGGATAAAGATTAATAGCAACAGTTTCTTCATGATAGAGTTGTTTTAAATTTCTTCAATTTATGAAAAAAAAATTAATGAAATTTAATGGGTTGAGCTCCATACACTACTTAGTTTAATTGAACTTATCAGTTGATCTAGATTTTCATTTGGCAGCAAATCGATAAACACTGTTTTTTCTTCTTTAGCATCTAAATCAAAATAATTTTCAGAAAAATTTAAATTACTAGATGATGAAATATAAACTCCCTTCGCGAAATAATTAGTTTTAATATTAACATATAATTTATTTAAAGAAGAGTCTACACTTAATTGATAAGTTAAATTTGGTTTTAAAATATTCAGTTCCTTTACAGGTAAAAAGAAGATATTTTTGCTTGATATGATATTTTCGTTATTTTTTAAAATTAATTTAATGTAAGTGTCATTTTTATTCCCATTGAATTCTTCTTCTGGCAAACTTTTAACTATAAATGATTTAAAAGATTTAATTTTTATTTTTTGACTCCATTTTTTTATTGGGATTTCACTATTAAAATTAAGAAGCTTTATTTCGACTTCTCCTTCTAAACTTTTTTTAAGGTCTGATACAACAAATACATGCAAATGACTGTCCTTAAATTCATGGCTTATAATAACAGGGCTAAATGCTTTTTTAATATTATAATGAAGCGCTTTCCACTTACCATAATAATCAATGCTTGACCAAGATGCACCTGGCCAACAATCATTAAGTTGCCAATATAATGAGCCCATACAATGGTCTTTGTTTCTTCTGTGAGCCTCGACAGCTGTCCTAATACCATCTGATTGTAATATTTGACTCAAATAAATTAATGACTTAAAGTCTTTCGGATCCTTATACTCTCTCTGCATATATTCTTCTATTGTGGCATTCCCAATACTAGATCTTTGGTGATGTTTCATCACTTTTGAGTACATATCTTCATCATTTTTTTCAGCAAATTGTTTAAATGTTTGATATTCTGGAAAAGATTGAAATCCATACTCACTCATAAATGAAGAAATTTTATTATTGTAATTTTCAAAAGGTTCTTTACCCCACCAAACACCCCAATAATGAGTATCTCCAGTTTTATAAGATTCTGGGACACCTTCCTTAGCACTGGGTGAAGAACTCCAATAGTCCGGCCAATTGTTATTTCTAGAAAACCCATGTTCTGGATGATCTTCATATACTACTTTAGGTAAAATATGATGAAAAAGTGTGTCGTAATGGTTCCATATTTTATTAGCAATTTCTAGTGATTGATTTTTTATAGCTTTGTTTTCCCAGCCCCATCTTTTCCAAGCCGCTAAATTTTCGTTATTTCCACACCAAAGAACTATACAAGTATGTTTTTTTAGCCGATTATAATTATCTATGGCCTCTAACCTAACATTTTCTAAAAATGATGAATCTCCTGGGTACATGGCGCAAGCAAACATAAAATCTTGCCATACCATTAGACCTAAAGAATCACATAGCTCATAAAATCTATCATCTTCATAAACACCTCCACCCCAAACACGGACCATATTCATATTCGCATTTGCAGCAGCAACTAATAACGTTTCATAATTTGAGCTTTTAACCCTGTTTAAAAAAATATCTTGTGGGATATAATTTACCCCTTTAGCAAATGTTGGATAGCTATTGACATTAAAATAAAAGTTAGGCGATTGGGTGGAGTCTTTTTCTTCCAAATAAATTGCTTTAAACCCTAGTTTTTTTTCTGAAATTCTTGTCTGATTATTGAGTCGTATTTCTGCCTTAAAATCATATAAGTATTGCTCTCCCATGCCGTTAGGCCACCAAAGTTTGGGGTTCTTTAATGAAAAGTGATGAATTATGTTTTGTTCTCCCTTGATAAGTCTCACTTTAGATCTAATGACTGTAGAATCATTGATGGTAATTTCAAGTGAAGCATTTTTATTATTGACTGACGACTCCATTAAAATATCTGTTTTGATAAAGGTGGGGCCATCAAAGCCATAGCTTATATTAAAGTCTTTAATTCTTACATCATCCCAGGAGAAAAGTGTAATTGGTCTCCATATGCCAGAAGTTACCAATCTTGGTCCCCAATCCCATCCATAGTGATAACCCGCTTTTCTAGTAAAAACACTAACTCTTTTGTTCCCTTCTACTTGTCCAACTTCTGCTTGGTCATTTGCAGAAACAGGAATCATATAATTTAAGGAATTGTAAAGTTCTAGTCCTTTTCTAACAGGAGATTCTAAAATTATTTTAAGGCTATTTTCTCCTTGCTTTAATTGTGATTTTACGTTAATAATATAAGTTCTATGCATATTATTAGATTGTAATATTAAAGAATCATTAAGATACACCGATGCATAGGTGTCTAATCCTTCAAATTGAATCTCATGATGTTGCTTTTGATAGTCATTTGAATTGATGTGAAAGGTGTTTTTGTATACCCAATCTTCTTTGTCAACCCATTGAACTTTTGATTCATTTAGTCTGTAATACGGATCTTTGATAATCCCATTATCCATTAAATCAGTATGAACACATCCCGGAACAGTTGCTTCATACCATTTTTTGGTGTCTTTTTGTTGGAACTCCCAATTACTGTGAAGCTGTTTTTCTATTATATTAATTTGGCAGAAAAATTTTGTATGCGAAACTATTAGAAAAAGAAATACAGTAAAAGAAAATGGTTGTTTTTGAAAATAATTTTTCATTGTTTTTCTAAAACTGTTTTTGAAGAAATTAATAAAGTATTATTTATTTCTAAAAGTTCTTTTTTAGTAAAATACCTCCATTCGCCTGCTCGTACATCAAGATGAATATTCATGATTCTTACTCTTTTTAGCTCCTTTACATTATAACCTAGATATTCACACATTCTTCTTATTTGCCTATTAAGTCCCTGAGTTAAAATAATTTTAAACTTTCTGCTGGCTAATTTTTGTACATGACACTTATTGGTTGCAGTTCCTAATATCGGAATTCCATTGCTCATTTTTGATATGAAATCACTATGAATAGCCTTGTCTACAACGACAATATACTCTTTCTCATGTCGGTTACTTGCTCTTAAAATTTTATTAACTATATCACCATCAGATGTCAAAAAAATAAGTCCTTCGCTGGGTTTGTCTAATCTTCCAATAGGAAAAATTCTTTTAGGATAATTTATAAAATCTATGATGTTTTTCTTCTCTCTTTTAGTGTCAGTTGTACAAACTATTCCTTTGGGCTTATTAAAGGCGATATATACTGATTTTTTCTTATTAGAACTAATAACTTTTTTATCCACTGAAACCCTATCTCCTGACATTACTTTTGTCCCTAATAATGGGACTTTACCATTAATTTTTACCCTGTTTTTTTCAATTAATTTATCAGCTTCTCTTCTAGAGCAAAACCCAGCTTCACTTAAAAACTTATTAATTCTTATTCCTTTATTTTCTGACATTTAAACTAATTAATTATTACTTTTTTTACAGTCCTCCGATCTTCATTGGAAAATAGTACAATATAAATTCCTTTAGACCAATTTTTGGAATTTATTATCAATAGGTCTTCTTTCATTTCCTTTTCTAAAATTATTTTTCCATCAGAAGATAATACAGTTACTAAAGCTTTTTGAAAGGGCTCCCCTTCTAAAAAAACTGTAAAGCTAGAGGAGGCTGGATTGGGGGAAATAATAATATCATTTTCAGAAGATGTATTGTTGCTTGGGTAAGGTGATAGTAAAATAATACGAGACTCCATAGGCCCTAATCCACTAGGAAATAAATTAATATTTTCAAAGCC
>ERZ802830.3391-NODE-3391-length-13594-cov-6.32964_pt1 | contig 13594 bp, 9 predicted proteins | sample MGYA00345654_ERZ802830 | MGnify/ENA primary metagenome ERZ802830 (study PRJEB30503, sample SAMEA104212375) | marine metagenome | biome: Westerlies Biome; feature: [SRF] surface water layer (ENVO:00010504) within the epipelagic zone...; material: water... | reverse complement strand
GAATCAATGCCTTTAGGGATAGAAAGTTTTTCCTGAGCAAATTCTAGTAGGGGGAAAAAGTTTTCGAGATGTTCACCCACCGCCAAATCAGGGACAACCCCTCCATATTCTGCATGCTTAGTAATTTGGGAATGTACCCACTCCCCTTTAACCTCGCCCTCCAGATTTAAAAGAGAAACTGCTGATTCATCGCATGAACTTTCAAGACCGAGAATCATTATTGATATTTAAAATCATTCATGTAGAGATGGGCTACTTTCCATTTCCAAGAGTACTCGGTTTGCCTCCTTTCGTTGGACATCTTCGATGGGAGCAAACCCAAAAAGATCATCAAACTCATAATCCTCCATCAACTTTTGATTAAAATTCCGTTGAATTCTTAATTTGCTCTCATTCTCATCGCTGCATTCAACAAGATATTCAGGCATGACTCCCTGTTCATGGATGGTTGAACCGTCAGGAAAATAATACATCGCTGTGGTTAATCTCAACCCGCTCTGATCGCTTAGCTTAAACACAGTCTGTACGGAGCCTTTCCCGTAACTTTTTTCACCCAAAGTTTTAGCCCTCCCCAAAATCGATAAAGCACCAGCCACAATTTCAGACGCACTTGCACTTGATTCATTAATCAGAACGACCATGGGCACATCAATTTTAGGAAAAGCAGGTTTGGTGCGGAATGAACGAAATTCCTCGAGATCTCTACCCTTCAGTTCCACCACAAGCTGTTCCGCAGGAAGAAAAAAGGCAGCCACCTCAATAGCTGAAGAAAGGAGACCACCCGAGTTGTCACGAAGATCAAGAATCAACCTCTTCATGCCTTGTTTTATCATAGCAGTAAGCGCACTTGAAACTTCATCACTTGAACGGCTAGAAAATTGAATTAAATGAAGATACCCGGTCTGATTCTTATCCACTTCATACCGCTCCACTGTAGATACTTGAATCTGTCCCCTTTTAACATCCAACCTGTGGGTAACTTGATGCCGTGAAATTTCAATCATTACTGAACTGCCCGCAACCCCCTTAATTTTTGAACTTATCTCACTTAATTCTAGGTCTGCTATACTTTGTCCACTAACTTTCAAAATTAAATCCCCAACCTGCAAACCAGAGTCTTCGGCCGGCCCGCCTGTAAAAACTTTAGAAATCAGAACCCCCTCTTTTATTTTTCGAATCACGATTCCAATTCCAAAATACTGACGATGAGAATCTTCCTGGAAAGCCTTGTATTGAATGGGAGTATAATACGAGGAATGCCGATCCAAATTTGAAATCATGCCATTAATTGCTTGGTCCGTGAGATTTTCATACTTGGATTGATTTAAGTCATGGTATTCAACATGGGATAACCTTAAGGTTTCTCCAAAACGTAACCATTGCTGCCAAAACTCAATTTCAATCCATGCTCGAGATGATGGGTTATACCAAAAATGTGCGAATGAAAACCCCGCCAACGAGCTGATCAGGCCCGAACCTATGATCCATAAGATAAATTTTTTGGGAAGTACCCGCTTGCCTTTCACTCAATAGGCTCTACCCAAAGTATTGATTAAAGCCAATGCCAAAGCAGAACGAAATAGCCAAGACTTCATTTATGACTCTTCTTTCAGACAGGAGGGCTTTACCCTATGATGAATTTATCAACTGGGCACTTTATGACCCGGTGATTGGGTATTACACCTCCACTAATAACCGAGTAGGCAAAAACTCCAAATCTGATTTCTACACATCGAGCAGTTTAGGTTCGACTTGGGGGAACTTGGTTGTCGACGCGACATGCAAACTACTAGGATCGCAAGATCCAAAAAACTTTACATTCCTCGAAATCGGAGCGGAGCCTGAAAATGACTCTATCGGCAAAGTACCTCATCCTTTCAAGGAAATTAAAAATATTCGCTTAGGAGACCCCTTTGAGATTCCCTCCTTGGCTGTTGTGTTTTCAAACGAGTGGCTGGACGCTCAACCTTTCAAAAGATTTCGGTTTAATAATCTAAGTTCTCAGTGGGAAGAACTTGGCGTTGCTCTAGAAGGTGAGTTATGGATGGAAAAAATTCTTCTCGAAAGTGAATCTGATTTGGAAATAACAAAACAATTCCCTCAGAATTATAGTTTGCCCTACATAATTGACTGGCCCACAGGGGCAGAGAATTCAATCAGGAAGTTATCAAGGTTAAACTGGAGCGGACTATTCCTCGCTTTTGATTACGGATTGGATGTAGAAAGAATTTTCAATGATTTTCCCGAGGGAACCGCAAGATCCTATACCAATCATCAGGCAACCAACAATATTCTACAAAACCCGGGATTACAGGATATAACCTGTCATGTTTGCTGGAATCCGCTTCAGGAAATAATGAGTAATCATGGATTCACTCAAATAAGCATTCAACGTCAGGAATCCTTCTTTATGAACACAGCCCAACTGGCTATGCAAAAGATGTTTACAAAACAAAAGGAAGGGGAAGGAAACTTAGGGGCTCTCAAAGAATTAATCCACCCGCAACATTTGGGACACAAATTCCAAGCTCTTCACGCCATCAGAGGAAATCAGCAATGAAATCCCTAAGGTGAAACTGATCCAAACGCATTGGGAACCTCATAAGGGCACCCAATTTCAAATAGTCGGCGAATTCCTACTTCGTCGTAGGCTTGCTCAAAAAGAACAAATTCATCGATTTTCCCCTGCATGCTTCTCTTTTGATTAATAGAAGAATTTTTCGAAAAATTCCCCAGAAGACTGGGACCAAAAGATAAGGGTATGGCAGAGACGATTTTTTCACGGCTAAAGGATCGACCATTTATGTAGTGACTCACCAACTTGGATACAGGGTCAAAAGTAGTGGCAATATGCATCCAACGCCCCAGCCTCTCCTTACGGAAGGCAACTGCTGACTCGTATCTTTCAGGCTTGTTATTAACCGTTAATTCAAGGACCAACTTGCCGTCGGGATTGATATACCAGGATGCCGCACCATTTGATCTGGAATCAGAGCTGATTATCGGAGATGAAAAATGATTTAATTCATCGAGTTTAATCCAAGCACCCAGAGTTAATGCTGCATGGCGATCGGGAAGGTCTAAACGAACTTGATCATTTTTTCTCTTAAACCCCAGTGCCCCTTTGCCGGACCAACGCCCCTCTGTCCATTTGCAGCCAATAATCGCACCATTAGAATTTCTGGATAAATCATTCAGTGTTCTGGACCATGGTGCGTGGTTATCAAATGAATAGTAAAGTAATGTTTTATCCAAACCAGCTATCTCTTCGCTCAAATTCACCCAAGATAAGTAACGATTCTGAGATTGCTCCATTGAAATGAAAGCCAAATCAGCGGTTCCCATAAAAGACTCGCTGGGCATTTCAATCCAGTTAGGATACCCGTACGGATCAATAAACAATGCCTCTCCGGTGGAAACCTCTCTAGTGAATGGTTCAGAGGATTCGGACATTCCTTCGTATTTGATCTTACCCTTGTAGACAAAAATCTCTGTAGATCCACCATCGTGGACATGTAAGCCAAATTCAGTCCCCAAGTCAATCAGGCGACCACGGGGAAGGTCGACCGCAAATCCTTTGGCGACAGGAGGAACATTGGCTCTAAGTTTACCTCTTGTAAGCGAGCCCTTATTGGATCCTTGAATTTCAAATTCGACGGGGCCTTCCAGGATGACTGTTGCTCCCCTGATGAATTCAAGTTGCGCCAGTCCATTCGCTACTTTCAAAGAGGTTTTCTCAAGGGTTTGCCCTAAACTAGGAGTGTAGGAAGCATCTGCAGACCACTCTAAACCAACAGAATTCGTCAGCACTGCGAAAACTGCACTGTCTGAATCCCGAGCAATATCCTCTACTGATTTATTGATAGGGGTAGATGGCTCTAAAATGCTGGGTGCCGCGGTGTTAAATAATTTAAAGTTATAAAGGGTAAAGGATAAGATAAGCACCGCAGCAATCGCAAGAAAGGGGCGGGAAAATTTGAGCGTTTTGCTTTCCGTTAAGATAATCTCTTCCTCGCTATCGTCTTCATCAGAGATAATTTCTTCCGCATAGTGAGCCAAGCTTGAAGACATATCCATAAAAGACACATACATCTGTCTTGCTTCTGATGACTCTAAAAGCCACTTCTCAAGTTTCTTTAATTCGGGGGGAGGCAGGTTCTTTTCTACAAGGCCATTGAGAAGTTCATGAACTTCTAGGATTTCTTCATCTGTTAAATTCATCGAGCTTCGTCTGTTGCCAATTCAAAGGTGACGCAATCAAAGAGTACTTTTCGAATACGGTTCAATGCCTTATACGCCCCTTGCACCGTGCGTCCGCAAGCTTGGGCCGCCGCTGAAACATTCTTGCCTGATTCATAACGGGTTAGCACCATCCTTCGATCCCTTTCGTTTAATTTGTGCAAACAACGGGAAAGAGCTACATGCCGACTATCAAGCTCCTCTTCCATTTCAGTACGAGTCTGTGAGATTACATCCAGCACCTCCTGATTGAAAACGACTTTAGCTGTAGCGTACTTCTTACGGGCTGCACGAACTTTCCAATAAGCAATTTGGCAAGCCCACGAATAAAAGTTTGTGCCAATTTCAAAGTCATCAAATTTTTCGCAAATAGTTAAACTTGCTTCCTGCAGAATATCTTCCGCATCACTTCGAGATGGGACCAGGGTATGAATGTATGCAAAAATACGTCTCTGGTACTTCATCATCAATTGAAGCAATTCAGTGGATCTGTCTGGGGAAGGATCTGCCATTAGATCAGGCTGCTTGTTTGGATTCTGTAGACTTTACCTTTTTCAATGGTTTATCTTCAGCAAATTTCTCGAATTTATCAAGTCCCCTTCGGGAAACTTCACGAAGAGCTTTCGTAAGACTTTTCGAAGAAAGTTTAACGGTTTTTGATTTCATCCGCCCCCCCTTTGATGTGGCAGGCTCGGTCATCCTGTAATAAATGGTACCGCTTGGGGATTGCGTCAGCCTGGAAGTAAGTTGCGTGAACTGTTTTTTTCTGCGTTTAACGCGACGCAAGCTGTTACACTGGGTTGCTCCGGTATTGGAATCTTCTCGGATCAAATCTCCTTCGGCCTCTTGGATGATTCGTTCAATAGTCTTATCGTCAAGGTATTTGTTACCTGAATCATTACAGGCAAAGTTATCGTCATATGATACCTCTCCGAAAGGATCGTTTACGGTCATCACATTGTGAGCTTGTCCTAAGACACCTTTAATCTCTTTGGTATACCATTCTACGGCTTTTTGTACAGCTCTTCTTCTACTGTTCCCATAGATTGCAACATGTGCAATAAAACAGCGATCAGCACCTAATCGTGCTTCTAAAAGGTACTTGGTTTCGTAGATCAGGTTGAAATAATCATCGTAGGGAATTTTCAGAGAGATTTCGTATTTTTGGAAATCATTGACTTTCATCATGGCTTTATCTCCTTTCGGGCGTTTTGGACTGGTTAACTTTTATGAACATTAAAAGTAAATAGTCCGTATCTCCTACCTTAGGACATAAAACCTACATTTCCATGCGGTTGAAATTCACATACCAGAAGGAATGACTATTCCTTAAGTAGAGATTTAATTTCAGTTTTTAACCGTTCTCCCATCCCTGAGGAGTATCCCACATGCACATACCGAATCACTCCTTTAGAATCGATAACTACAGTTTTGGGAATACCCTGCACTTTGTACTTCTCTCCGATATTTTCATTCCGGTCTAGAGCAACGATCAAATCTTTTAGGTTTTTTTGTTTCAAAAACGGGGAAATCACTTTCTTGGCCTCACCTTGATTTACGGCAACAAGAATGACTTGGTCACTTGAAAAACCTTTGGCGACTGTAGCTAACTCAGGAAGTGCACGAACACAAGGCCCACACCAGGTTGCCCAAAAATCAAGCACCACAACTTTTCCTTTCTGACCTGCAAGCGTAAATGAACTACCATCCAGAAATTTGGTATCTATATCGGGGGCTTTCTGGCCAACCATGGAGTCGGAGTCGACAGGAGCCTTATTCGTCCCTGAACTTGCATTTTGTTGCGGAAGAAACTCCATTCTCTCCAACTCTTTCAAATCTTCCTCCAGTAAATCAAGCCGTACAAAAACATTCTTTTCCACCGCTTGAGTTTTGATTCTCGATAATATTGCTGGTGCCTGTCCGCCCTCTTTTGCCATGGCCAACTGAGCCATACCTAGCCCGCCTTGAGCAACTGTCCATAATCCCAAGGCCGACTGAGTATCCTTGCAAGTAACGCAAACTTCAAAACCAAGTGATTGATCACGAAAGCTAATCGAGAGACCAAATTCTCTAATACCTTTCACAGAATTAGCCAGACCGGCAAACAATGGATTTTGTTGATTAGCTCCAAACTCTGGTCTTTCCCAAACCGCAGGGTCTACACTAATCGCAAATGTGACTTGTCTGTCTTTGGCCATTACATCCAAGCACGCCAAGGGAATCTTTTCGTCTTTGGCTTTCAAGGAAGCATTTACTTTTGTAGGCACACCTAATTTGATTTCAGATAATTTCTTCCCTTGTTTGATTGCAATCAGCAAGCCAGTGGATGTGTTTTCTTTCCCAAGAAGTTCAGCTGGGACACTTATTTTAGAAACTTGGTCTGTAATTTTTATTGATTCTTCAACTTTTTTTCTCTCGGCAAGCCCTTTTTCCTCTTCCAGTTTTTCGAGCATAAAAGCAAAAAGCTTCTTGGGGTCTAACTTGCCCTTAACTTTTGCGCATACAATAAATTCTAATTCAGAGCCCAGTTTGGGTGCCCTTCCCTCCTCGGATGCTTTAGCCATTCCATCCAGTCCCTCAACTACCAGATTAAAACCGATCAGATCATCAAAATTCAAACCCGTAAGTTTGGTCAATTCCTGAACTTCAGGATTCATATTTTCAGCTTCCTGCCAACCTTCTGAAATTTGTGGATACTTTTCTACAAGCATTTTGTAAAACCCGCTCTGCTCAATCGATTCAATTTGAATATCGAGGAAAAGGAGGAAGGAGAATAAAAAGGATTGAGCTGTCATAGTTATTAAATTTGGGAGATTAGGTTATATTGCAATCAAGAAATAGGATATCTGTATACATTCGTTTCCCGCATGACATAACCCAACGATTGGTAAAGGCGGTTGGCTTGTTCCCGCGCGGGCCTAGAAGTTAAATCTATACTTTTCGCTCCTAAATTCCGGGCTTGTTCCTGAGCATGCACCATCAATGATTGCCCCACGCCCTTTCCACGAGTCTGTTCGTCCACCACCACATCTTCAATCCAGGATTTTGTTCCTGTGGGAATTTTCATCACAATCAGGCTAAGCATTCCCAGAATTTTATTGGATTCATTTATTGCTACAAAAATTTTCGTACTTTCAGAGTCAACAAGTGCGGTTAGACTTTCCAAAGAGATTTCCCTCACCTTGGAGGATAATTGTGGCAATAGGTTATTGATGTCATCAAGCACCTCTTGTGAAGAATGGGTAAGTTCTGAAATCGTAATCATCTTGGTATGTTATATGGATCTTAGGCCAAAAAGAAAAGAAGAGATATCAATCAATCAATCAATCAACCAGCGGACTCTCCCCGAATAGTTTGGGTATTAATGATAAATGAGAAAGAATAATTATAATGAGTTTGCCCTAAATGTAATTGAAATCATTTTCGGGTTTAATGCGTAGAGACCACAAACTGCTTGCTTGCCTCCTTACAAGTTTAATTTTTCTGTGCACCCCCTCTGCTTTTCCCAAAAGTAACTTCCCCTTTCCTGGAGAAAAACCTGAAGGTATAAACCTCCATGCCCTGTACGGTGGTGACATTCAGGTTAATCCTTTCAAGCGGATTAAAAATGGTACTCTTCTAATCCGTGACGGAATCATCGAAAAAGTAGGTGCCGACATTGCAGTCCCCCCCCATTACCGGGAGTGGAACTGCAGTGGTAAAACTATCTATCCCGGGTTCATCGATCCTTATTTACTGGTTGGAAACGATGATCCGGAACTGCTTGCCCTTGGCCACCAGCAATCCTTGGAAGCCACAAGCAATCTTTCATTTGTGGGGTTACCAATGAACACAAACCAACAAGAATCCAACGGTTTTGGAATAAACGGTGTACACCCCGAAAGAATGCTGGTCAATAGTTTCGGAACATTAGAGCTACAGTGGAAAGATTTTCGAAGCAATGGATTTACCAGTGCTCATCTTGCTCCAAGTAAGGGAATTTTTCGGGGAACAGGTCCCTTCATTCTTCTCAGTGAAGACCCAAATGAAAAGAAAGTCCTCAAGGAACAAATTGCCCAGACTATTGCTTTTGATCCAGTAGGTAGAGAGCACACACCTTCAACTTATCCCAATTCTCTAATGGGAGTGCTCTCGGTTATTCGACAAACATATTTGGAAGTTGAATATGCAAGAGAGATGATGACTTTCAAAAAAGAACATGCTCAAGTCTTCCCCTTCAGATTAAATGCAGGAATTCGAAGCCTCCTTCAAACCACCGAACCTCTCACTCCCTTTCCTACTTGGTTTGAACCAGGCAGTTCTTTAATGTGTGCAAAAGCACTTGAAATTGCAGTCGAAAACAATCTAGAAAAAATCGTCCTCATTTTGACTGCTGAAGAGTGGCGAAGACCTGATTTAGCACTATCTTTAAAACATGACTACATTCTACCTTTATCTTTCCCGGAAATCCCCGATCTTCCCACTGAAGAAGACTGGGAACAAGTCTCACTCGATCAACTGAGAGCGTGGGATCACGCGCCTAGTTTCCCGAAATTAGTCAAAGCAAAATCTAAATCGTTCTCCTTCACCACTTCTGGCTGTAATCTAAAGGAATTCAATAAAAACCTCCGAAAAGCAATGAATCGGGGCCTTTCAAAAGAGGATGCCTTGGCGGCACTGACCATTAACCCCGCAAACATTTGCGGTATATCCAACCTTTGCGGAACCTTGGAATCTGGTAAGTTGGCCAATTTCTTTATCATCGAGGGACCGACTTTCTTTACCGATAAACCAATGTTTCATTCGACATGGATTACTGGAAGACCCGAGATATATGAGATCGCGGATATTAATAATGATCAGAAGACCCTGGAACCAAAAACGGAAATGACACAAAGAACGGCTCATTTCCCATCCAGGAATAGAAAATACATCCATAACCCAGAACTTATTTTATTTAAAAACTTCCATCTTTGGACCTGCGAGCAAGAAGGGATTCTACGGGGTCATGATTTGCTTGTAAGAAATACTAAAATCTCAGCTATCGGAAAAAATCTCTCCGAGGATTTACCCAAGGGAACTCATATTATTGAAGGAAAAGGAAAACACCTGACCCCTGGAATTATCGATTGTCACAGTCATGCGATGATACTCGGTGGGGTCAATGAATCTACCCTGCCATCTACAGCTATGGTGCGGGTTGCAGATGTAATCAATTCTGAAAGTATAAATATAGAGAGGCAACTTGCTGGTGGAGTTACTACTTGCAACCTCCTTCACGGCTCTGCAAATCCGATTGGTGGACAAAACGCGGTTATTAAACTTCGCTTAGGTGCTTCGCCCAAAAAACTACTCTTTCAAAATGCACCCGCAGGGATCAAATTTGCATTGGGAGAAAATGTCAAACAGTCCAATTGGGGAGATAAGTTTAAAACTAGATTCCCTCAATCGAGAATGGGTGTAAAAACATTTTTCGAGAACCGCTTCAATGCAGCCATCGACTATGAAAGAAGAAACAGACAATCAAGCAGAAATGGGGAGCCTTTCAGGCGGAACCTGGAACTCGAAGCTATTCTTGAAATTATTCAAGGAAAAAGGCTGATCCATTGTCACTCTTACAGGCAGGATGAAATTGTCGTTTTCCTACGGACTATGGAATCTTTCGGTGTTAGGGTTGGAAGCCTACAGCATGTTCTCGAAGGGTACAAAGTGGCCGATGAAATTGCCCGGCATGGTGCAGGTGCGTCCACTTTTTCGGATTGGTGGGCTTATAAGTTCGAAGTGTATGATGCGATCCCCTATGCTGGAGCACTGATGCATCAACGTGGGTGCATAGTTAGTTTCAATTCAGATTCTCCCGATCATGCTAGAAGACTAAATTTAGAAGCAGCTAAAGCTGTAAAATACGGACAACTCCCCGAACATGAAGCCTTGAAATTTGTCACCCTAAATCCTGCCATACAGTTGGGAATAGACTCTAGGGTTGGTTCTCTGCAGGTGGGAAAGGATGCTGACCTTGCTACCTGGACAACTAATCCCTTAGATTACCGTGCTCAATGTGATCAAACATGGATTGAGGGTCGGTTATTCCACGATTTAAAAGATTCAAGAAAACGGAATCAATTACTTAAAAAAGAAAGGGACATGCTTGTCGATAAAGCCAAACAAAATAAAAGCAAGGCGTCATCTCATAGTACCAATTCTCCCGCCAAAGAAAGATTTTTCCGTTTCGCACTAGAGGTGGCTTGCGATCTGTTCTCTCACTCTTGCAGATCTCACGACTGCCTCAATCAAAAAAGTTCCGGGCAATGAAACTGCAGATTTTTCTCACTCTCCTCTTTGCTTATTTATCCGTCTATGCCCAGGAGCAACAATTTCTTTATAAAGCAAGAAAGATTCAAGCCACACCAAACATTATTCTCGAACCTGGAGAAATACTCGTCGAAGGGTCTCGTATAGTAGCCATTGGAAAATCGCTTTCTCGCCCTAAAAATTGTCAACTGATTGATTGGCAGGGTTATGAAATTTTCCCAGGATTAATAAGCCCTGGTTCTTCTCTAGGATTAGCAGAGATTAATGCCTTGCGTCCGACTCGTGACGAGAATGAAGTGGGTTCGCATACCCCGGAAATCGAAGCTTGGACAGCGGTCAATCCAGATTCGGAACTTATCCCAGTAGCACGAGCAAATGGAATTACTCACTCACTCACAGTTCCAATGGGAGGAACCATTTCCGGGATATCAGGCGTAATAAGCTTGGAGGGATGGGGGATAGAAGAAATGACCATCAAGAAAAAAGTGGCCTTGCACATATGGTGGCCAGGTCAGGGGCTATCAATACATACCCACAACAAATCCTTAAAGTCGATGGATGAACAAGTAAAAGATCGGATGAAAAGTATTCGGGATATGGAAGAATTTTTTAATCAGGCCGATGCATATCTCAAAGCCAGAAACAATGCCCAAGATAGAAAATCCCCATTAAATCCAAGTTGGGAAGCCATGATTCCCTTTATTACGGGAAAACTTCCAATCATTGTTCATGCTGACGAAACAAGACAAATTAGTTCCGCAGTAGAGTGGGCAAAAAAAAGAAAATTTAAAATAATTTTGTCGGGAGGCCGAGATGCCTGGAAAATCGCTGATGTTTTGGCAAAGCAAAAGATTCCGGTTATCTTCAGGCATATTTTCACAGCTCCAGTCCAAATAAACGACCCATTCGACACACACTTTCGTGCACCCGGGATTTTAGCAAATGCAGGAGTCGAACTTTCAATTGGACTCAGACTTGGTGCATGGTCTGCCGCCAATCAACGGAATCTCCCCTACCATGCGGCCCACGCCATTCCAGTCGGTCTACAAAGAAAACATGCACTTGCCTCGATAACCCTGAATCCTGCAAAATTGTTGGGCATAGAAGATCGGCTCGGCTCTTTGGAGAAAGGGAAAGAGGCCACTTTCATTGCATGTAACGGAGACATATTTGATCTACGTACTACGGTTGAGCATATGAGGATTTCCGGGGAGGAAGTGGATCTTAGCAGTCGTCATACGCGTCTATATAAAAAGTATCAAAAGAGGCCAAAAAAGGGAAATTAATCCGAGTTTTTTGTAATGTTCAATCCCGGTATTTTCAAAATCTCATGCCAAGTCTTTCCGTCCCAACAGGCTAGATCTTTCAATGAAAAATTTTTGTTTTCTAAAAATCCCAAGACTTCATTCAAAGTGTAGGGACCATACTGTTTGCCTTCCTTCTGCAAATAAATGTTATTAGATTCATTTGATCCAGTTTCTAAGGATTTTGTCTTATCTTCCAATTGTTCGTCTGCCATCGATCCTGATACCTTTAGATCAAGTATGTCTTCTGTATTTTTTGATGGGGGATTTTTTATTCCATCCGATTCAACTGCACTACTAAGAGAGCTTATTTTTGGAACCTCACGAATCCTAGAACTAAAAGTCAGAGATTTATGATCTTCAAATCGGAAAAGTTTACCAAGTATGACCTCGGGAAATCTTTGCAGGACCGTTCGATATCTTTCAACTCCGTCATTGTAACCGGAACGCATCATCGAAACTTCATTCTCCATTCTTGCCAAACGATTCATAAAGTCTTCCGACATCTCATTACTATTCAGATCTGGATAATCTTCCCTTAGAGCAAATATTCTATTGCTAACTGTAAGCTCATGTCCGATTGCAGCATCGGCTTCCGCTGGAGTGAATGCACTCTTTCCAACCACTGCACTTCGGAGCTGGGCAACTGCATTCATAATTCCCTTCTCATGCGAAAGGTAACTTTTAACAACCTGTTCAAGATTTGGAATCAAATCGCACCTTTTTTTAAGGGAAACTTCTATATTTGCCCAGGCTCGCTTCACCCGGTTTCGCAGAAATATCAAGTCGTTGTACATTAAGGTGAGCATGCTGAAAGCTAGAAAAAGTGGAGCAAACATAGCTGCCAGAAGAAAATCCGTAGCGGCAAATGAACCAACGGCTCCAAAAAGAATGAATCCTAGAAATACGGTTGCATTCTGAGCAATGCCCAAGCCCAACAGTCCTTTCCTACCTTGTCTCAGCATAACCTCAGTTTCCGATTCATCAGAGATAATGAATGGAAATTGATCTTGGCCATCTGAAACCGCTAGTTTATCGCCTTCTACTTCATCGATTACTGCAGAACCTAACACATATATGTCTGCATTTTCTGGTAGATGCCACTCGTAATAAGTTCTACGGCCACGCCTTTTTTTAAACTTCAATTCCGCCGTTACTTCGGCCCCATCTGGTACAATTTTCGTAAGACCTTCCCTGTCTTTGCAAAAAAATGGAATCTCATTTATTTCATCTTTAATTACAACTGTTTTGGAGTTTTTTCCCGATCCTCGCTTTTCGGTAATTTTATGTCTGTAGTAAACACACTTTTTTTTAGTTTCAGGGCTTGTCAAAGGATAATTATCAATCAATGAAATAATTCCTTTTATCTCCGCTGGGCCGTAACAAAGTCCACTGGACAGGGAAGTGGGAATATTTTCAACATACCTCTTGATTTTTACACGGCGAAACCCGAAATATACGCCAAGCAAAATCAGAATTATTGCAACAAGCATAGAAACGAGCACCACCCATGTCCTGATGGGAGTATTTTCAATCATCTCTCGGTGGTTTTCTGACATTCCATACGGGATTTTCCACTTTTTTATACCCCAGATTGGAGCCAATAAGTTTTCAGGAAAACGTTCTAGTATTTCGTTTGATCGGGAAATCGATGCATAGTAATTTTTCTTAATTCCCTTTGCCCGATCAATTGATTTTTCATTCAAAACTGCAGTCTTTTGCCTTACTACCTCCTTCCCTAAACCAGATTTCGGTCTTAG
>ERZ802830.3390-NODE-3390-length-13599-cov-5.92351_pt1 | contig 13599 bp, 13 predicted proteins | sample MGYA00345654_ERZ802830 | MGnify/ENA primary metagenome ERZ802830 (study PRJEB30503, sample SAMEA104212375) | marine metagenome | biome: Westerlies Biome; feature: [SRF] surface water layer (ENVO:00010504) within the epipelagic zone...; material: water... | reverse complement strand
TATTTAAAAAAAGACATAAAAAATATTTATAAACATACATTTAAAAATAACACTTCATTAAAAGAAATTCTTTACTTAAAAACTTTTTACGAAAAAAAGTGGCTTCAAAAACAAAAATCAATTAAATATCTTTCTTTCCATCTAGGTTCGAAAAAAAATAGATACAATATTAGTAAATTCAAACTATGAAATATTTTTTCATAATTGTCTCCTTAATTATATGTGATATATCGTTACAAGCACAATTATTCCAAGATGCTGGAGCGATTAGCACTTCAATGGCGGGATTAAATACAAATAATAATAATGTTTGGAGTGTAAATAATAATATTGGTCAACTTTCAAAACTTGAAAATGCCACAATAAGCATTAGTAGCTTTCAACCTTTTTTAATCAAAGATTTCACCACTTCTAATATTGTATTAGGGATGCCGGTGGGTAATGGAGCCTTTGGATTTAATTACTCAAATTCGGGAAATAAATATCTGCAAATGCACAATTTAGGTATTGGATATTCAAAAAAATTGGGAAGTAATTTTCATAGCGGAATAAAAATCAACTATTCTATCATTAATGCTGGTGACTTTTATAATAAACGTGCAATTTGGAATGCTGATTTAGGAATGTCTGCCTCTCTTTCAAAAGAACTTGAGTTAGGCGTGACAATAAAAAATGTGACTTTATCTAAAATAGCTAATTATAATAATGAAAGATTGACCACTAGTTTTCAGATAGGAGCTAGTTATCATTTTTCAAAAGATTTAATTGTTCAAACTGGATTAGAAAAAAATATTAATTATCCGGCTTCATTTTTGGCAGCAATTAATTATAAACCCAATGAAAAAATAATTATAAATGGTGGTATAGCTTCTAACCCAAGTCTAGCTGCTTTTGGAATCAGTCTTATTCAAAATAAATTTATTTTAAGTTTTGCATCCCAATTGCATCAATATCTAGGTTGGAGTCCGGATATATCTATTATTTATCAATTTAAGTAATTATTGAGATTTAAAATAAAATATTGTCTGTCTGTTCTTTTATTATCAATAACTATTGTAAAAGCACAGAATCCAATTTCAAATCAAAAAATCAATTTAATATCCTCTTCTTCATATAAGGAAATGAAGAAGCAATATATCATTGAGCAGACCATTGAAAATATTGCGGAGAATAATGAAGACGAAAATATAGATTATACTACTCTATTTGATCAACTTAATTTTTATTATGAACATCCCATTAACTTAAATCAAAAGGAAATAAAATTTGATTTAGAGCAGTTAATGATTCTTGATCAATTTCAAATAAAATCTTTAATCAATCATAAAGTAACCTATGGGAAGTTTTTAAATATTTATGAACTTCAAGCAATAGACGATTTTAGTTCAAATGTTATAAGAAAAATATTACCATTCATAACCATAAATGAAAATTTTAATTCTACTCATTTATCATTATCTGAGATGCTGAAAAAAGGAAAAAATGATATGTTTTTCAGATACTCTAGAGTTGTAAATCCTACAAGTGGCCAAATTGAATTAGATGACAGTTCTTGGCTTAGTTCTCCAAACAGTAAAAGTCTAGGTTCTGCTGATAATTTGTATATGCGTTACCGTTTTAAATATCAAAAGCATTTAAGTTTTGGTATTACTACTGAAAAAGATGCCGGAGAAACAATATTAGGCAATCCGTTGGCAGAGGATTTGTTCGAAACTTCAACTCCCAGAGGATTTGATTTTTATTCTGCGCACTTTTATTTAAAAGATGTAGGTAAAATTGATGTATTTACTATCGGAGATTACCATATTCAACTAGGCCAGGGTCTAACTTTCTGGTCTGGTCTTGCCATGGGAAAATCATCTAATATTATGAGTTTGAAAAGAAGTGCTATTGGTATCAAGCCCTATTCATCAATTGATGAAAACCAGTTTTTAAGAGGCAGTGCTTTTTCAATAAAAATGAAACAATTTAAATTGTTAGCATTTGGATCTAAAAAAAAATTGGATGCTAATATTATTGAAGACTCTTCTGCTCAGGATGGCTCCCTAGTTGTAAGTAGTTTTCAAGCATCTGGAATTCATAGTACACTTGGAGAACTCAAAGATAAGGATGCTATTGAGGAAAATATTATTGGTGGAGAATTATCATATGAAAATAAGTTTATAACTCTTGGCTTAATTAGTGCTTATACAAAATATAATGGATCCTTAGAAAGACAATTAAGTACTTATAATCAATATGAATTTAATCAAAATACCAACTTGGTTAATGGATTTCATTACAGCATTGTAAAGAGAAATATCAACTTATATGGTGAAACTAGTAGAAGTAATAATGGTGGAATAGCCCATCTTCATGGACTAATGGCTTCTCTACATCCAAGGCTTGGAATATCTATTCTTTATAGAAAATATGGTAGGGATTATCAATCATCATTTTCAAATGCCATAAGTGAAGGAAGCAGACCCATTAATGAAGAGGGTCTTTTTACAGGACTAAATTTCAAAATAAATAACCATTGGGAAATTTCATCTTATTTTGACCAATTTCAATTTCCTTGGATGAAATACCAAGTTAACCAACCAAGTACTATTGGTATAGATGGTTTTTTTCAAATTTTATATCATCCATCAAAAAAATTAAATATTTATGCTCGAATAAGACATAGAGAAAAACCCTATAATTCTTATGAAAAACTTTCTAGGGATATTACGAATGTTTCTAATATAGATCAATGGAATTTTAGATTAAATATTAATGCATCAATCACAGAGTCTATAAGGATACGTAATAGAATAGAATTGAGCTTCTATGATAGGCTTGGACTGCCTTCAGAAAATGGAATCTTAGTTTTACAGGACGTTACTTATAAACCAAAGGAAAGTAAGTTTTCTTTTACAGCCAGATTTGCACTTTTTGATACAGATTCATATAATTCTCGAATATATAGCTACGAAAATGATGTATTATACTATTTCAGAATACCAGCATATTATTTTCAAGGAGCAAGAACATATGTAACTACAAGGTATCAATTTAAAAAAGGAATAGATTTATGGATTAGGTGGGGAAATTGGATGTATACCAATAGAAATACTATTGGTTCTGGACTTAACGAAATAAATGGGTCTTCAAAGACAGATATAAGAGCCCAATTAAGATTTCAATTTTAAAATTCAGAATATATTTTATTTAATGTTTTACTTGGACACATGGCTGCTTTAGTTAGTTCATCATCTGTCAAATAATATCCATCAATGTTATGTTCTTTATTTTGGGTTTCAATTAATTCGTCATTTATTACTTTTTCATTGATGGTTAAGTAATTAAAAATTTTGGTGAAAAAATTTGCCAACTCAATATCTTCTGTTTGCTTTGATAATAACTCTGACCAATAAAATGCGATATAAAAATGACTTCCTCTGTTGTCAAGACCTCCTAATTTTCTAGTGGGAGATTTATTTTCTAATAATAATTTTTCAGTAGCCTTATCTAAAGTTTCAGCTAGTATTTTACATTTTTTATCATGGTATTTTTCAGATAAATGTTCCAATGACACTCCTAAAGCTAAAAATTCTCCCAAGGAGTCCCACCTTAAATAACCTTCACTGACAAACTGCTGAACATGTTTTGGAGCAGAACCCCCAGCTCCTGTTTCAAAAAGACCTCCACCGTTCATCAATGGAACAATTGATAACATTTTAGCACTGGTCCCTAATTCAAGAATAGGAAAAAGATCCGTGAGATAATCTCTTAATACATTTCCAGTAACAGAAATGGTGTCTAACCCTTTTTGAATTCTTTCTAATGAAAAATTAGTAGCATCTTTAGGAGAGAGGATACGAATATCTAAATTTTTAGTATCAAAGTCTAGTAAATATTTATTTACTTTTTTTATTATTTCTCTATCATGAGATCGGTTGATGTCAAGCCAGAAAACTGCAGGATTTTTAGTTGCACTAGCTCTTGAAACTGCTAGTTTCACCCAATCTTTAATTGGAGCATCTTTTACTTGACACATTCTAAAGATATCACCCTTGCCTACAGCTTGTTCAATAAGAACTTTGTTATTTGAGTCAACGACTTTGACTTTTCCTTTATTATTTAATTGGAATGTTTTATCATGAGATCCATATTCTTCTGCCTTTTGAGCCATTAAACCGACATTTGACACACTTCCCATAGTAGTTGGATCAAATGCGCCATTAGATTTACAAAAATCTATAGTTGCTTGGTATACATCTGCATATGAACGGTCTGGTATAACTGCTTTAACATCTTGTAACTCGCCAGCTTTATTCCACATTTTACCCGAGCTTCTAATCATAGCCGGCATAGAAGCATCAATTATCACATCACTAGGAACATGAAGATTAGAGATTCCCTTTTCAGAATTAACCATTGCTAAATCTGGATTTGAATCATGAAGTTTATTAATATCAGAAAGTATTTTGGTTTTAATATCAGAACTTAAAGTATTTAATTTATTAAATAAGTCTCCAGATCCATTATTAACATCAACACCAATTTTATCTAACTCATCTTCATATTTTTCGAAAATTTCTTTATAAAAAACCTCTACACATTTTCCAAAAATAATAGGATCTGAAACCTTCATCATAGTAGCTTTCATGTGCAGTGAGAATAATATACCTTTATTTTTTGCATCTAAAATTTGGTGATTGAAAAATGTCTCTAAGCTTTCAATATTCATTACTGAAGTATCAAAAATTTCACCTTTTAGTATGGTGATATCATTTTTCAAAGTTTCTTGTTCACCATTATTACTCTCAAATACTATACTAACTGTTTGGTCATCAATTGATGTTAGTGAAATTTCTGTACTAAAGAAATCACCAGATTTCATGCTAGAAACATGAGTTTTTGAGTTGCTAGACCAATCGCCCATAGAATGAGGATTATTTTTAGCATAATTCTTTACTGCTTTTGGTGCTCTTCGATCCGAGTTTCCTTCTCTTAGAACTGGATTTACTGCACTTCCCTTGATTCGGTCATATTTAGATTTTATTTCTTTTTCGAGGTTAGAATTGGGCTCATCAGGATAATTAGGAATTAGATATTTTTTGGATTGTAATTCTTTAATTGCAGATTTTAGCTGAGGAATGGATGCACTTATGTTTGGAAGCTTAATAATATTAGCTTCTGGATTTTTAGCTAATTCACCTAAAAATGATAAATCATCTTCTACAATTTGAGTTTCTGTTAAATAACTTGGGAACTGGGAAAGAATTCTAGCAGCCAAAGAAATGTCTTTTAATTGAACGGAGATATTGGCACTTTTAGTAAACAACTTAACTATTGGTAAAAAAGAATTTGTAGCCAAAGCGGGCGCCTCATCTGTTTTAGTGTAATAAATTATTTTACTAGAGTTCATATAACTGACAATTAAATATTAAAAAATGAAAACAAAGAAACAATAAAACATCTATTTTAAAGCATATTTTTTTAAATCTGTTAAACTTCCTTTAAATAAATCTAAATCTACAGGACCTTTTATACCGTCCACAGAACCATTATCTGAAAACTGCCACATTATCCATTTTTTATTAAGAATTGGATTCAAAACTTTGTTATAATTCGCCACCCAGAACAAATAGTTGTTAAAGTTAAGTTTAAGATAATCATTATAAAAATGGGCACCAGAGTAAATAATTGGTTTAACTCCAAAATGATTTTCTACTAATCTTAGCCAATTTGAAATTCCTTTAATTAGATTTTCTGTGCTTTGAACATTACTTATTTTTTCAATATCCAATACCGGAGGAAGGTCTCCTGGTTGTAATTTGACATTTTTAATAAAGTTATGAGCTTGTAAGATAGAATTTTCGTTAGGTCTAAAATAATGATAAGCTCCTCTTAAAATCTTATTTTTTTTTGATTCTCTCCAGTTAGATGTGAAAAAATTATCTCTATGATTTTTTCCTGCAGTTGCTCGGATTATCACATAATCAATTTTATTTCCTCCGTTAATACTTTTAACATTTTCCCATGATATTATCCCTTGATATTGAGAAATATCAATACCATAAATATAATCTCCCATAGGGACTTTAGGTGGGTAAAAAACTTTATTAAATATTTTTTTATAATGATTAAAAAAGGAAGGAGTCTCTAAAAAGTCATATCCAAAATAAACAATATTGAATATCAATAAAATGAAAAACCATTTTTTATAACGATTTTTTTGCTGTTTTTTAGACATTCAAAAATTTGAAGTCTTTTCCTGGGAAATGAGCAGATTCTCCAAGTTGCTCCTCAATTCTGAGTAATTGATTATACTTAGCCATCCTATCAGACCTTGATGCAGAACCAGTTTTTATTTGGCCTGTGTTTAGAGCTACTGCTAAATCTGCAATTGTATTATCTTCTGTTTCACCACTCCTATGACTCATGACAGAGGAATATCCGTTACTAGAAGCTAATGAAACTGCTTCAATAGTCTCTGTTAAAGTACCGATTTGATTCACTTTAATTAAAATTGAATTGGCAATATTTTCATTAATTCCTTTTTGAAGTCTTTTAGTGTTCGTTACAAAAAGATCGTCTCCTACTAATTGACACTTTTGACCAATGGCTTCACTTAGTGACTTCCAACCACTCCAATCATCTTCTGCCAATCCATCTTCAATGGAAATAATTGGATACTTGTTGGCCCAATTTTTCCAAAAACTAACCAATTCATCCGAACTCATTACATCTCCAGTTGATTCAAATGTATATTTTTTCGTTTTGTCTGAATAAAATTCAGATGCTGCCGCATCAAGGGCTATCCACATATCTTCACCAGGTTTGAACCCAGCAGATTCAATGGCTTTTAGTACAACTTCAATTGCCTCGTCATTGGACCCCAGACCGGGCGCAAATCCACCCTCATCACCAACGTTAGTAGACATTCCTCTACTTTTTAAAACACTTTTAAGATGATGAAAAACTTCTGTACCCATTCTCAAAGCTTCACTGAATGATTCTGCTCCAAAAGGCATTACCATAAACTCTTGAATATCAATTTTATTATCAGCATGTGAGCCACCATTTAGTATATTCATCATGGGAACAGGGAGAGTGTTAGCTTTAACACCTCCAATATAACTGTACAAAGAAATTCCAGTTTCTGAAGCTGCTGCTTTAGCACAAGCTAAAGAAACTCCTAGAATAGCATTAGCGCCCAATTTTGATTTATTCTCAGTTCCGTCCATTTGAATCATTAATCTATCAATATCACCTTGATTCAATACATGCATTCCTCTTAATTCTTCAGCCAATACCTTATTTACATGACCTACAGCTTTAAGGACCCCTTTACCCCTATAGATTCCCTTATCTAAATCTCTTAACTCCACAGCCTCATGAATTCCGGTAGATGCACCAGATGGAACTGCGGCTCTTCCAAAACCACCTTTTGAGGTAAAAACATCAACTTCTAAAGTAGGATTTCCTCTTGAATCTAAAATTTGTCTTGAATGTATATGTTCTATTGCTCCCATTGTTTTTAAAAAAAGTATTAATTATTATTTTTAATATTATCTATAAATTGATCAAATAAATATCTTGAGTCATTAGGTCCTGGAGATGATTCGGGGTGATATTGTACAGAAAAAGCTTTCTTACCAATAATTGAAATCCCAGCTACTGTATGATCATTTAAATGTAAATGTGTTAGTTCTATACCAGAGTGATTATCAACTTCGTCTCTTTTAACTACAAAGCCATGATTTTGTGAGGTTACTTCACATTTATTGGTAATTAAATTTTTTATAGGATGATTGATTCCTCTGTGACCATTATGCATTTTTTCTGTAGAAAGGCCTTGGGATAGTGCTAATATTTGGTGCCCCAAACAAATTCCAAAAATTGGATAATCTAATTCAACTAATTCTTTGACTACTCTAATAGAATTTTTCAGTGGTTCTGGATCTCCTGGCCCATTTGATAGCATAATTCCATCTGGATTAAATGATTTAATCTCATCTATAGATACATTAAAAGGAAAAACTTTAACCAAACAGTCTCGTTCAACCAAACATCTGATAATATTTTTTTTAACCCCAAAATCAATTAAAGCTACTTTATATTTTCCTTTTCCAGACTCATAAGAATTAGTAGTAGAAACTTTTGATGCCAATTCTAAACCCTTCATCTCAGGTGCTTTTTTAAGTAGCTCGTTTAATTGTTCTTGAGACTTTCCATCAGATGATATTATGGCATTTTGGGCGCCATTTTCTCTAATATGGCTTATTAGTGCTCTTGTATCAACATCTTTTATACCAACTACATTATCTTTTAATAAAAAATCATTTAAAAGTTCGTTATCATCTCCGTATCTTGAAAAATGATGGGCAAATTTCTTTACAACAAGACCTTTTATTTGAGAGGAATTAGATTCAATTTCAAATTTATTAGCTCCATAATTTCCTATATGTGCATTAGCCATAGTGATTATCTGTCCATGATATGAAGGATCAGTGAAAATTTCTTGGTAACCACTCATTCCAGTATTAAAAGCTATTTCTCCTGTTACAGTTCCTAATTTACCACAAGACTTACCATTAAAAGAAGTTCCGTCAGAAAGAACTAGAACTGCATTTATATTTTTTGAATCCACTTTACAAAAATATATTTTAGATTAAAACTTTTACCATTTTTTTTTACAAAAAAAAAGGTAGTTATTAACTACCTTTTAAAATTGAGTAAAATCATTTTTTGTCTCCCTCTTTAGGAGGAGGTGCAGACTTATCGTTATCGTTTTTTTCTTCAGAATTTTCAGGCTCTGCTTTTGTAGTATCCATTTTGACATCTTCTTGAGGTGGTTTCTCATCTTTAAGAAACTCGGGGCTTTCTTCAATAATCTCAACATCCTCAATAACATCATTACTTTCTGCTGGCTTAGAAGCTGCAGTTGAGGTTTTTTTACCACCTCTTCTTCTTGTTTTCTTCTTTTTAGTTTGGTCTTTAGTTAACAGATCATTGAAATCTACCAACTCAATCATGGCCATTTCAGCATTATCTCCTAAACGATTGTTAAGCTTAATTATTCTCGTATATCCTCCAGGCCTATCATTTATTTTAGGGGCAACATCTCTAAAAAGAACTGAAGAGGCATCTTTATTTTTTAGATAGCTGAATACTATTCTCCTATTATGAGTTGTATCTTGTTTTGATTTTGTAATAAGAGGCTCAACATACTTTCTTAAAGCTTTAGCCTTAGCTAAAGTTGTGTTGATTCTTTTGTGTTCTATAAGTGAGCAAGCCATGTTTGATAACAACGCACTTCTGTGGGCTGTTTTACGACTCAAATGATTTGTTTTTTTCCCGTGTCTCATAACATATTATTTAAAACGTAGAAATTTTAATTAATCTCTATCTAATTTATACCTCGAAACATCCATACCAAAAGATAATCCCTTTGATTCAATTAAATCATCAAGTTCTGTAAGAGATTTTTTTCCAAAATTTCTAAACTTCATTAAATCATTTTTATTGTAGGCAACCAACTCTCCTAAAGTTTCAACATCTGCTGCCTTTAGACAATTTAATGCTCTAACCGAAAGATCCATATCAACAAGTCTTGTTTTTAATAATTGCCTCATGTGAAGAGAAGTTTCATCAAATTCTTCTGTTTCAGACTTTTCATCCTCATCTAGTGTAATTTTTTCATCAGAAAATAACATAAAGTGATGAATTAAAATTCTAGCAGCTTCTTTTAAAGCTTCCTTAGGATGAATTGAACCATCAGAATCAATGTCAAAAATTAATTTTTCATAGTCAGTTTTTTGCTCAACACGGAAGTTTTCGATAGTGTATTTAACATTTCTGATTGGGGTGAAAATAGAATCAGTAAAAATGGTTCCTACAGGTGCATTTTCGGTTTTATTTTCTTCTGCAGGGACGTATCCTCTGCCCTTAACGATTGTCAGTTGAATATTTAATTTAACTGATTTTTCCATGTGACATATTACATGATCAGTATTTAAAACTTGAAAAGAAGAAGTGAATTTACCAATATCACCTGCAGTAAAAGTTTCTTGCCCTGAGATCGTAACATTAACTTCTTCAAAATCTGAATCTTCAATTTGTCTTTTAAACCTAACTTGCTTAAGGTTTAATACAATTTCTGTTACGTCTTCAACAACGCCTTTGACTGTAGAAAATTCATGCTCTACTCCCTCAACTTTAATGGAGGCTATTGCAAATCCTTCGATAGAATTTAATAAAATTCTTCTTAGTGCATTACCAACAGTGATGCCATAACCTGGCTCTAAAGGTCTAAATTCGAACTGACCGCGAAAGTCAGAAGATTCTAACATTATTACTTTTTCTGGTTTTTGGAAATCTAAAATTGCCATATTATTTATTTTTTAGTACTCTAATTATTTAGAGTAAAGTTCTACAATTAATTGTTCTTTAATATTTTCTGATATTTGCTCTCTACTTGGAATGGATTTTACTTCTCCTGTTAATGTATTATTATCCCAATACAACCATTCATTAATCTGATTTTCAGAACTTAATGAGGTTGTTATTATTAACATAGATTTTGATTTTTCTCTTACTCCTACTACATCACCAACTTTAAGTGTGTAGGATGGAATGTTAACAATTTTACCGTTAACTGTAATATGTCTATGTGAGACTAATTGTCTTGCTCCTCTTCTTGATGGTGAAACTCCCAATCTGAAAACAACGTTGTCAAGTCTTTGCTCACAAAGTTGTAATAGGATTTCTCCAGTAATACCAGATTTTGCAGAAGCTTTTTTAAACATATTAGAGAATTGTTTTTCTAAAATTCCGTAAGTATATTTCGCTTTTTGCTTTTCAGCTAACTGAGTAGCGTACTCAGATCGTTTCATCCTCCTCTTGTTAGGACCATGCATCCCAGGTGGGTAATTTTTTTTCTCTAGAGCTTTGTCAGGGCCAAAAATGGGTTCTCTGAACTTTCTAGCGATTTTTGATTTAGGACCGTTATATCTTGCCATTTTTTTTGTTTTGTTAAAAGTTTATCATGAATTAAGGTCAGTATCCTTCGATGGAATAAACTTTTATGGTTTTAAAATTAATTATACTCTTCTTCTCTTAGGGGGTCTACATCCATTATGTGGAATTGGCGTAACATCAATAATTTCTGTTACTTCAACCCCATTATTATGAATACTTCTGATAGCAGATTCTCTTCCTGCACCAGGACCCTTAACATAGACTTTTACTTTTCTTAAACCAAATTCAAAAGCTTCTTTAGTACATTCTTCAGCAGCAATTTGAGCAGCATAAGGAGTGTTTTTCTTTGAGCCTCTAAATCCCATCTTACCCGCAGAAGACCATGAAATTACTTGTCCCTTTTCGTTACATAAGGAAATAATTATGTTATTAAAAGAAGCCTGTATGTGAGCTTCCCCTAAAGGATTTATTTGGACGTTTTTTTTCTTTTTTGATTGCTTAGCCATAAGTTTATGTCTTAAATATTATTTAGTTGCTTTCTTTTTATTAGCGACAGTTTTTCTTTTTCCTTTTCTCGTTCTAGAATTGTTCTTAGTTCTTTGTCCTCTAAGAGGCAATCCATTTCTATGCCTTATTCCTCTTTGTGAACCAATATCCATTAATCTTTTAATGTTAAGTTGTACTTCAGATCTTAGAGCCCCTTCAACTTTAATGGTCTCTGAAATGAGTTTTCTTATTTTCCCAAGTTGATCATCATTCCAATCTTGTACTTTTATACTCTCGTCAATTCCAGCCTCAGCTAGAATTTTTTGAGCAGTACTTCTTCCAATTCCGTATATATAGGTTAATCCTATTACTCCTCTTTTGTTCTTTGGTAAATCTATTCCTGATATTCTTGCCATAATATTATCCTTGTCTTTGTTTGAACTTAGGGTTCTTCTTGTTGATTACATATAGTCTCCCTTTACGTCTCACAATCTTGCAATCCGCTGATCTCTTTTTTATAGATGCTCTTACTTTCATTTTTTAATTATTTGTATCTAAACGTAATTCTTCCTTTTGTCAAATCATATGGTGACATTTCCACTTTAACACGATCTCCAGGTAAAATTCTGATATAATGCATTCTCATCTTACCAGAAATGTGGGCAGTAATTATGTGCCCATTCTCTAGCTCAACCCTAAACATAGCATTTGATAATGCCTCATTTATAGTGCCATCTTGCTCGATTGATGTCTGTTTAGCCATACTATTTATTAATTAATACTTTTTCAATTTCTTCAAATGATGATAAAACTTCAGGGGAACCATCTAATGAAATGGCTACATCATGTTCAAAATGCGCAGATGGTAGATTATCTTTGGTTTCAATAGTCCATCCATCATCAAGTTGCTTTACTTCTTTTTTACCTAAATTAATCATAGGTTCAATAGCTAATACTAAACCTGGTTTCATTTTATGTCCTTTTCCTTTTTTACCATAATTAGGAACCTCTGGTTTTTCGTGAAGAGATCTTCCTAGGCCATGACCAACTAATTCTCTAACTACTCCAAATCCATTGGATTCTGCATGGTTTTGAACAACATAACCTATATCTCCAATTCTATTTCCAGCTCTAGTTTGTCCAATGGCTAACTGCAAACACTCTTTAGTAACTCTGAGGAGGTCTTTAACTTCTTTTGAAACCTCTCCTACTTCGAATGTATATGCTGAATCTCCATAAAAATCATTCATAAATACACCGCAATCTACTGATACAATATCACCATTTTTCAAAGGGATGTCATTAGGAATTCCATGAACAACTGCACTATTTACAGATGTGCATAAACTATTTGGGAAACCACCATATCCAAGAAAACCTGGGAGAGCATTATTGTCTCTAATAAACTCCTCCGCGATTTTATCTAAATCAAGTGTTGTTACACCCGGTTTAATAATTTTAGCAACTTGTGCTAAAGTTTTACCAACAAGCAAAGAACTTTTTTTAATTCGTTCTATTTCTTCTCCAGTTTTATGAAAAATCATGGAAAAGTAAATTTATAAGGCTTGACTCATTGTCACTGCTGACGATGAAGATCTTCCCTTTATTCTACCACCCTTAATTAGACCATCATAATGTCTGTTCAATAAGTGACTTTCAATTTGTTGTAGAGTGTCTAGTACTACTCCAACCATAATAAGTAAAGATGTTCCACCAAAGAAATATGAAAATCCTTGTTGAACACCAAAGTTCATTGCGAATGCTGGTAAAATAGCGATAATTCCAAGGAATATAGAACCTGGGAATACCAATCTAGATATCAAACCTTCAATAAAATCTGCTGTTTTCTTCCCTGGCTTTACTCCAGGAATAAATGATCCATTTCTCTTTAGTTCATCAGCCATTTGATTAGGATTCATCATGATAGCAGTGTAGAAATAAGTGAATATTACAATCATTAAAAAGAATACGGCGTTATACCAAAACCCTTGAATATTAGAAAAAGTTGCTCCAAATGAACTATTCTGAAAAATTAAGGAAGGGAGAAACATTAATGCTTGGGCAAATATGATAGGCATTACACCTGCTTGATTAATTTTAAGTGGAATATAACTTCTTTGACCACCAGCTAATGCTTGGCGAGAACCTCTTCCAATAACT
>ERZ802830.3388-NODE-3388-length-13604-cov-10.1758_pt1 | contig 13604 bp, 17 predicted proteins | sample MGYA00345654_ERZ802830 | MGnify/ENA primary metagenome ERZ802830 (study PRJEB30503, sample SAMEA104212375) | marine metagenome | biome: Westerlies Biome; feature: [SRF] surface water layer (ENVO:00010504) within the epipelagic zone...; material: water... | reverse complement strand
CTTGATAAACTTTTGATTGAGATAATGAAGTAATTGAAAGAGGTGTTACAAATTCAGCACCACTTTTGGTAAGAATTGTTTTTATAACTACACCACTTTTTTTTAAAAGTCTTATTATTTCAAGACTTTTATAAGCAGCTATTCCACCACAAATAATTAATAAGATTTTTTTATTGTTCAAATTGCTCATCGTGTGAATTAAAATACCAATAGACCAAAAATTACAAGGACTAAAAAACCAATAATAGATTGATTTCTAAATGCTGACATTTCTGATTTTTTTGTATTTAGTGCAGTATAAGAATTTGAATTTTGAGGTATTTGACCGCTAGCTAAATAAGTAAGGGCTTGATTAGCTTTATCCATAATTTCAGGAAATTCAGGCAATCTTTTAATAACCTCAGATGTACTTTGAAGTGTCTCATTTAATTTTGTTATTGGATCTTTTGACTCTTTAAGCCAGTTTTCAAGAACAGGCTTGGATGTAGTCCAAATGTTTGTATTTGGATTTAATTTTCTTGCAACACCTTCGACCACAACCATTGTTTTTTGTAACATAAGAAGTTGAGGTTGAGTTTGCATATTAAATTTCTCAGTTACATCAAATAATTGTTTTAATAATTTTCCACCTGAAATATCTTTTACTGCCTGTCCAAAAATAGGTTCACCAATTGATCTTAACGCTTGTGCAAGATCGTCTATAGGAACCTCCTTAGGAACTAAACCTGCAATTAAATGTACTTCAGCAACTTTACGATAATCTCTTTTAATAAAACCAAATAATATTTCAGCTAAAAATCTTTTGCTCATTTTATCTAATCTACCCATAATTCCAAAATCAATAGGAACAATATGGCCATTATTATCTACAAATATATTTCCTTGATGCATGTCTGCATGAAAAAAACCGTCTCTTACTGCATGTCTTAAAAAATTTTGAATTATATCCTCTGCAATTTTTTCAGTATTAAAATTTCTATTTTTAAGTTCTTCAGTTTCCCTAATTGAAATTCCATCGACCCAGTCTAAAGTCATTACATTTTCACTTGTAAAATTCCAATAAATTTGAGGAACACGAAATCCAACATCATTTTTAGTATTTTCAGCATACTCATTAGCTGCAGCAGCTTCAAATCTTAAATCCATTTCAAGGTTAGTAATTTCTTTTAATAAAAAAACTACCTCAACTAATTTCAATCTTTTTGTTTTTTTAATAAATGACTCAACTAAAAATGCAAAAAACATCATAGCATCTATTTCTTCATTAAATATTTTTTTTATATTTGGTCTTAAAATTTTAATTGCAACATCTTTTATTGTGCCATTATCATTAACTTGTGCTTTATGTACTTGAGCAATTGAAGCAGCTGCTACAGGCTCACTTAAGTTAATAATTGAATTAAAAGTATTTTCACCCAAATCTTTTTTTATTATTTCTTTTGCCTCTAATAATGAAAAAGGAGGCAATCTATCTTGAAGATTTTCGAGTTTTTTTGAGAGTTCTTCACCAATAATATCTGGTCTCGTAGCTAAAAATTGACCAAGTTTTATAAAAGTTGTTCCCATAGATTCCAGTGAGCTAGATAAGCGCTCACCTTCATCTTTATTAAGATCAGTTTGTTTTTTTTGAGAAAAAGAAAATGATAAAATTTTAAATAAGATTCTAATTGCTAAAGGAGGTTTTTGAAACTTAGATATAATATTTAATATATCAGATTTAGAAACTTTCCTTCCTAGTTGAAAAAGTATAAATAATTTTTTTATCATTAAATTTTCCATCCACTATGTATAGAAACTATACCGCCTGATAAATTTCTATACGAACATTTTTTAAAATTATTTTTTTTTAACAGATCGAGAAGTTCCTCTTGATTTATAAAATTTTCTATACTTTTTATTAGATATTCATATGGTTTCTTATCTCCCACTATTAACTTTCCTAATGAAGGTATAACTTTAGAATAACTTTTATAGATTAAATCTAAATTTTGATTTTGTATTTTTGAAAATTCAAGGCATAAAAATCGACCACCTGGTTTTAAAACTCTATAAGCTTCGGATAAAGCTTTGTTTAAATTTTTTGTATTTCTTAAACCAAAACTTATTGTATAAAAATCAAATAAGTTTTTTGAAATAGGTAGTTTTTCTGCGGGCGCAACTATCCATTTCAATTTTTTGAAATTATCTAATTTTTCCTTACCTTTTTTTATCATTCCTCTATTAGGGTCAACACATGTTATTTCAGATGATTTATTGACAGTATTTAAAAAAAGTTTAGCTATATCTCCAGTACCACAAGCCACATCTATTAATTTTTGATTTTGAGAAGGATTCATCATGTTTAAAAGACTTTTTTTCCATAATCTATGGACACCTAATGACATAAAATCATTCATGAGATCGTATTGATCATAAACTTGATCAAAAACATTTTGTACAAGTCCCTTTTTATTTTGTAGATTTTGTTGCATAAAAAAAAATATACATTGAATATAGTATTAAATGCCAGAATTACCAGAAGTAGAAATTGTTAGACAGTCTTTAGATAAAAAAATTAAACAAAAAAAGGTAAAAAAAGTAATAGTAAGAAACAGAAAGTTGAGATTTGAGATTCCTTTAAATTTCAAAAGTTTTTTAAAGAACCAGAAAATAGTCAAAGTTAAAAGATTTTCAAAATATTTAATCATATGTTTTTCTAATAATAATTATTGTTTGATACATCTAGGAATGTCTGGAACGATTCATATAATTGATAAGTATAAAAAAAATTTAGTTACAAATACTAGTTTCTATAATTCACTAACTTTACCCAAGAAACATAATCATGTTGAAATTTTTTTTAAAAATTTTAAATTAATTTATAATGATCCAAGAAGATTTGGTTTTTTTGAAATAATAAAAAATTCTGATTTACTCAAAAAAAGGTTTAATCACCTCGGACCTGAGCCATTCGATCCAAAATTTAGTTTAAATTATATCATTTCTTTTTTTCAAGGAAAAAAAAAGAATATTAAAAATTTTTTAATCGATCAAAAATTTGTATCAGGAATTGGCAATATATATGCAAATGAAATTTTATTTTTAAGTAAAATTAATCCAAATAAAAAAGTATATTTATTAAAAGATTCAGATTGTAAAAAAATTATATTTAATTCAAAAAAGGTTCTTGGTGATGCAATTAAAAAAGGAGGATCAAGTATTAAGGATTTCAAAAATACCTCAGGTAAAAAAGGAAATTTTCAAAAAAAATTTAAAGTCTATGAAAGAGAAGGTTTAAGCTGCAAACGAACTGAATGCCGAGGAATTATAAAAAAAAAAATTATTACAAATAGATCTACTTTCTTCTGTGATATTTGCCAAATATAATTAATTATTTAATTGACCAATATTAATTCTCGGGCTATACCCCTGCGCATATGGCTAATACAAAATCTGCAATTAAAAGAATTAGAAGAATTTCAAAACAAACAGCTGTAAATAAAGCTAGAAAAAGCAGATATAAAAACGCTTTAAAAAAAATGAACTCGCTAATTGAAAATAAAAAGAAATCGGATGCGTTAAAATTCTTACCTAAGTTGAATTCTGAGCTAATGAGAATTGCAAAAACAGGGATAGTTAAAAAACAAAATGCTTCTAGAAACGTTTCGAGGCTTACAAAAAAGATAGCGTCAATTTAATTGAATAATACTCCAGGTTGTTAATTTAATACAACTTTTGGATCTACAAAATCTGTATTTTCAAAATTTTTGTATACTAGATTTAGATTTAGTAAATAAATATATTTTTAAATTCAATTATAAATTTTATTTATAGAAGTCTTCCAATAAAAATTCGTGTCAATAAATTTTTTTTAGTCTTAAAATTTTTACACAATCCTAGATTTAATCTTTTTTTGAATTATTCAAATTATTTGTTGCAATAATCTTATAATAGATCTAACTGAACTTTCCCCAATAAAATGAATTCTTTTACTAATAAAAATTTAAAAAACTTAAAATCAACTAGTCTTGATTGGTCTTTGATTCAAACAGACATGAAAAATAAATTAGGTTTAGACATTTATGAGAGTTGGTTAAAAAAAATTGAATTTGTAGAGGAATTAAGTAATTATCTACTACTATCTGTTCCAACGAGGTTTATTCGTGATTGGATTACATCTAGATATTTAGATCAAATTTTACAATCTGTTAGAAATTATAAGAAAGAAATTATTAGAATAGAATTTAAAATTGTTGAGCAAAATACAAAAATTAGTCTTGATCAAGAGCATTCTAAGCCATTAGAAAATTTAGAAAATATTTCTTTTATCAAAGACTCATATCTTCAATATAATCGTATTGATCCAAATAAAAGATTTGAAAATTTTATAACAGGATCAAGTAATAAGTTAGCTTATGAGGCTTCATTAAAAGTATCAGAAAATATTTCTTATTATAATCCACTCTACATTTATGGAGGTGTTGGAATGGGAAAAACACATCTTTTAAACTCAATCGGACTTAAATTAAAAAAGAATAATAAAGTAATGTTTATTTCAGCAGAGCGTTTCATGTACCAGTTTGTAAAATCTATTAAGTCAAATAGTATGGTTAAATTTAAAGAGTATTTTAGAAATACAGATGTTTTAATTATAGACGATGTTCAATTTATGAATGGTAAGGAAGCAATGCAAGAAGAGTTTTTTCATACTTTTAATGCATTAATTGATAAAGGTTCACAAATAATAGTTTCAGCTGATAGACCACCAAATAGATTATCTAGAATACAAGAAAGAATTAAATCCAGATTTTCAGGTGGATTAGTAGTGGATATACAAAAACCAGATTACGATTTAAGAAAAAAAATTGTAGAAAAAAAAATTGATGAGTTAAATAATTTATACCCTGATCAAGTTAAAATTTCCAAAGAGATACAAAATTTTGTTAGCAATGAAATTACTGCAAGCATAAGAGAACTAGTTGGAGCAATTAACAGAACAGTATCTTTTTCAAGAATATATAACAAAGAACCAAATTTAGCAGAAACTAAAGTTGTCTTAAAAGACCTATTAAATATAACTGAAAACAAAGTAACTATAGATTTAATTCAGACTTTAGTTTGTAGATTTTTTAAAATAAGTAAAAATGAAATGTTGTCATCAAGAAGATCTAGGTATCTAGTTAGACCTAGACAAACAGCTATATATTTAACGAAGATTTTAACTTCAAAATCATTACCTGAAATAGGCCGTGAATTTTCTAACAGAGATCATACTACAATCATACATTCAGTTAAAACTATTGAAAAATTAAAAGAAAAAGATCCTGAGATGGTTAATAATATTAATAAGCTTAAAGATCAGATTTTATATAATAAAGAAAATGAAATTTAACGTAAATCAACAAGATCTGCAACAAGCCTTAAATTATTGTCAGGGTGTAATTGAAAAAAGAAGCACACTCCCGATTCTTTCAAATATACTTCTAGATGTACAAGACACTAAATTGACTATTACTGCTACAGATTTAGACTTAATATTTATACATCAAGTTAATAATATTGAAGTTTTGGAACAAGGGATGACCACCACAACCTCTTCAACTATGTACGATATTGTCAGAAAATTATCATCAGGAAAAAAGATTAATTTAACCTTAACTGATAAAAGTAAATTACACTTGGAATCTGAAAAATCTGTTTTTAATTTAAATTGTATGAGTCCATCAGAATTTCCAATTACAGATGAAAATTTTAATAGTAACGAATTTTCAATTAAGTCTAAACAATTACTAAAATTATTAAATAAATGTAAATTTTCAGTTTCAAATGATGAAACAAGACATTATCTAAGTGGAATATATATTCATCAAACAGAAGTAGAGGATAAAAATTATTTAACAGCTGTAGCTACTGATAGCCATAGAATGTCTATATCAAAAATTAGACTGGATCAAAAAATTGAATTTGAACCAATTATTTTGCCAAAAAAAACTATTTTTCAATTATGTAACTTATTAGAAAATTTTGATGGTGATGTAAAAATTTCAAATATAAAATCTAAAATTAAATTTGAACTAAGTAATAGCACTTTAATATCAAAATTAATTGATGGTAAATTCCCTAATTATATTCAGGTTATACCAAAAAATAATCAAAAAAAATTAGAAGTTGATTTAAAGCCATTTCTTAATTCAGTAGATAGAGTTGCTTCAGTTTCACTTGATAAAAAAGATGGTGTTAAATTTGATTTAACCAAAGATAGTTTAAATTTGTCAGTAAATAATACTAATAGTGGTGACGGTAAAGAGTCTCTTGTCGTTAAATTTGATCATGAATTAGAAATCAGTTTTAATTCACGATATTTAATTGATGTTGCATCTCAACTTGATGGAGAAAGAATTGAAATGTATTTCAATGATACTGGTTCACCAGTTTTGATTAAAGATCCAGGAGATTTTGATAGTATTTTTGTTGTTATGCCAATGAAAGGTTAATTGATGAAGTCGAGTTCTGAATAAATATTTTTTTCAAGAATTTTAATAAATTCATCTTTTTCTAAACCAGGATTTATTGGTTTAAGAATTGAAATTGTGATTGTTTTATTTGATTTTTTTTTACCAAACTTTGGCCAGACAAATCCTGAATTAATTGCAACTGGCTGACAATGAATATTTAATTCATTATAGATACGGGAAGCACCCTTTTTAAACGGTGGCCTTTCAGTTGGCAAAACCCTTGTTGCTTGGGGAAAAATAATTACAGGTCTATTAGAATTACTAATGATCCTAGAAATGTCCTTAAAAAAATCTAAATTATCTCGAGAGATTTTATCTCTTTTAATAGAGATTGATCCAATTTTTTTTAGATACCATCCAAAAATTGGAATAAGTAATAGCTCTTTTTTTAAAATAAAAACTGGTGAATTGAAAATAGTTTGTAGAAAAAAAGTTTCAAACATAGATTGATGAGATGCAGCAATAAAAAATTTAGAATCTTGAATTATATTTTCTTTTCCTTTAATTTCAATTTTTGTTGATAGAAAAATTTTTAAACAAATTTCAGCCCAGTAACCCATTAATTTTCCACCAAATAAAACTATTTTCTGTGGCATTATAAGAGAAGGAAGAAAGATTATAGAGATAAAAGTTATTCCAATAAAAAAAAATAACGTAAATAAGATATTTCTAATCATTCATCCCAAAAGTTAGATTAAGTTTTTAAGATTTTGTCTTTTGCTAATAACTTTGACTTTTGATCCTTGTATTAGTAATTCAGCTGCCTTTGGTCTCAAGTTATAATTTGAACTAAGAGACATACCATAAGCACCAACGTCACAGATTACAATAAAATCTTTTTCGCTCAATTTTTGAAACCTTTTCAAGGTAGAAAATTTATCAGTGCTCTCACAAATTGGCCCAACGAATTCATAATATTTTTTTGATTTAAAACCTGTTTTTTTTGTAGGAACAATTTGATGCTTTGCATTGTAAAGAGCTGGTCGCATCAAATCATTCATAGCAGCATCAATTATAATAAAATTTTTCTTGTTACCCTCTTTTATATAAATTACTTTTGAGATTAGATAACCAGAATTTGCAACAATAGTTCTTCCAGGTTCAAAAATAATTTTAGTTTTATTTTTTTTTAAAAATTTTTGAATATTTGAAGCATATTTTTTAAAATTGAGCTTTTTATTATTTTTTTCATAGTCTATTCCCATTCCACCACCTAAATCAATATATTCAAAATTAAATTTTGTTTTATAAATAATTTTTTGTAAAACACTAAGCATTTTTTCATATGGTCTATGATTAAGAATTTGGCTTCCAATATGTACACTCAAACATTTTAATTTCAAAAATCTTGAATTTTTAGTGTAATTGACTAAATCTAAAAAATTTTTTTCAGAGACTCCAAACTTATTTTCTTTTTTTCCAGTTGAAATCTGACTCAAAGTTTTTGCATCAATATTAGGATTTAACCTTATACCAATACTTACTATTTTTTTTTTAGTTTTTGCAATTTTTTCAATTTCTAAAATTTCACTCTTTGACTCTGCATTTATTAACAAAATTTTTTTTTGGATTGCAAAATTTATTTCTTCTGATGTTTTGCCAACACCCGAAAATACAATTTTATTTGGTTTAATTCCTGATTTAAGAGCTTTCATAAGTTCACCAATTGAGACCACATCTGCACCTAATCCTAATTTACCAATTTCTTTTAATAAAACTCTATTTGGATTTGCTTTTACCGCAAAGCAAGTGAGTGAATTTATATTTTTAAAATTCTTCTTAAAATTGGATATATTTTCTTTTATTTTTTTAAGAGAATAACAGTAAAGAGGAGTTGAATACTCTCTTGCCAGGCTTTCAACTTTTAAACCATCAATGAAAAGATTTTTGTTTGAATATTTCATAGCACAACTTTGAGTTTAGTGCTCTCAAATTTTTTTCCATTCTCTTTATAAATAGGATCACCTTTTTTTCCACAAGATATTACCAATAAACTAAGAAAGATAATTATATAAATTTTTTTAATCATAATTGTTTTTTATATTTTATTATCATTTTTTTAATATTATCAAAAGATGTTCCTCCATAAGATTTTTTTGAATTTATAGAACTTTTAAGATCAAATACTTTCATTACTTCCTCTGTTAATTTAGGCTCAATTTTCTGAAGTTCAACAATAGCAAGATCCTCTAGTCTTTTTTTATTTCTTTCAGCATAATTAACTATTGCTGCTGTTTTTTGGTAAGCATTCCGGAAAGTCATTGAATGATTTTTTACGAGGTAATCTGCTAAATCTGTGGCTGTAATATATCCTGACCCTGCAAGTTCTAGCATTCTTTTTTTATTTGGACTTAGATTATTTAGAACTTCATTTAATATTTTTAAACAATTAATAAGAGTATCAAAAGTATTAAAAATTATTTCTTTATCATCTTGAAGATCTTTAAAATATGAAAGTGGCAATCCTTTTAGAATTGTTAGCATCGAAAATAAATTTCCGTATGAAGAACCAACTTTACCTCTTAAGTACTCAAGTAAATCTGGATTTTTTTTTTGTGGCATTATTGAGGAACCAGTAACAACCTTATCTGACAAATTTATTAAATTAAATGCATCTGAATTCCACATGATTAATTCTTCAGCAATTCTTGATAAATGCATTGAACAAACAGAGGAAGCATAAAGAAAATCTAAAACAAAATCTCTATCAGAAATAGTGTCAATAGAATTATTTGTAGGATTTTTAAAACCTAATTTTTTTGTGGTATAATTTCTATCAATATCAAATGAAGTACCAGTTAAAGCTGATGAACCCAATGGACTCTCATTAAGACTTTGCATATTATTATTAAATCTATTTTTGTCTCTAATAAACATTTCAACATACGCCATCAAATAATGTGCAAAAGAGACTGCTTGTGCATTTTTAAGATGTGTAAAACCAGGCATTACTGTTTCGATATTTTTCTCTGCAATATTTAAGATTGATTTTATCAATTTATTTATATTATTATCTATTTCTTTAGTAGAAGACTTCATCCATATTTTCAAATCAGTAATTACTTGGTCATTTCTAGATCTAGCCGTGTGAATGTAGCCTGCTTCTTCACCAATAATTTGAAATAATCTTTTCTCTATGTTCATATGAATATCTTCATATTCTTTGTTAAATTCAAACTTGTTTTTTAAAATTTCTTTTTCAATCTTATTTAATCCATAGATAATTTTGTTTTTGATTTTAAATGAAATAATTTTTTGTTTAAAAAGCATTTCAACATGTATTATGGATCCCATTATATCTTCTTTGTAGAGCCTTTTATCTATATCTATAGAACTACCAACTTTTTGAAAAAAATTGGATGTTTTTCTTTTTACCCTTGAATTCCAAATTGCCTGGTTGTTTTTATTTTTTGTCATGGTAATTAATTATACCTTTTAACATGAGATTTTTAATAATTTTTATTTTTTTAGCATCTAATTCATTTGCAGATGAAGTTATTGATATAAAAAATCTTTTTATTAATAAAGAGTTAAAAAAGTACGATAGATTAACCTTTCTAGATGAAAAAAATAACCAGTTAAATCTAAAAGATTTTAAGGGAAGTTTGATTTTGTTGAATTTTTGGGCGACGTGGTGTGCTCCATGTAAAAAAGAAATGCCCTCTTTAAATAAACTTCAAATTCATAAAGATTTGAATAATCTAAAAATATTTCCAATAAATGTTGGTCAAGATAATTTTGAAAAATCTTCAAAATTTTTTAAGGATCTTCAAATTAATAACTTAAAATTATATTTTGACTCTCCAGAGACATTAGCAAAAAAGTTTGGATTAAGAGGTATACCAACTTCAATTCTAATTAATAAAGATGGATTGGAATTTGCAAGAATTATTGGTTCTATTGATTTTGAGGATAAAATATTTATTGAGTGGCTTCGTAATTATAATTAATTTTTGAAAAAATAAGCAAAACTCACTAGCGCTATGATAGCTATAAATTGCAGCAAAACTCTTAATTGCATTAATTTATTAGAATATTTTTTGCTTGTCTCCCCTCCTTTAAATAATGTACCAATTCCAAGAATAAGAACAACACCAACTGCAATTAATAAAATGATTGATAATACTTTTACTAATATTCCAGAAATCATATTTGTATTGTAAGGTGTTTTAAAAATAAAAAAACATAAATAATACACTATGACATTTTGCCTAAGTTCAAACATTGAAAAACCAATTGACAACCAAGAAATTAAAAATGCTATTATTTTACTTCATGGATATGGTGGGAGTGGTAAAGATATAAGTATGTTATCATTGAATTGGAAAAGGCATTTGCCAAATACAATTTTTATTTGTCCTAATGGTCACCAGCCATGTCCTATAAATCCAACAGGTTATCAATGGTTTGATTTAACAAAAGATGATCCAAAATATATTCTTGAAGAGACAATTAAAGCTGAAAATATATTGAATCAATTCATTGTTGAAGTTAAAAATGAATATAGTTTACAAAATAATAAAATTTGTTTATCTGGCTTCAGTCAGGGATGTATGATGTCTATAAATGTGGGTATTATATCTGAAGAAGAATTCAATTGTATAGTAGGTTTTTCTGGTAAAATTATTGATCAAGAAAATTTAAAATCTAGAAAAAAAAGCTCTACAAGCACGTTATTAATACATGGTGACTCAGATCAAGTTGTCTCACCTAATTTTATGTTAGAGGCTAAAGATTTTTTTATTAGAAATAATGTAAAAATAGAGACACATTTGATAAAAAACTGTGACCATCATATTCCAGTTGAAGCATCGAGCATAGCATTAAATTATATTTTAAAAAAATTTAATAATTGCTAAATATTGAAATAGTTTTTTATTTAAGTTAAACTTGATTTATGAATAGCTTTATCGAAAAAGATGTGTCACTTGAAAAATGTCCTGCATTGGTTTTGAACGCTGACTATCGACCTTTAAGCTATTACCCTTTGTCATTGTGGTCTTGGCAAGATACTGTAAAGTCTGTTTTTTTAGATAGAGTAATTATAGTGAGCAATTATGATAGAGTTGTACGAAGCCCATCATTTGATATGCAGTTACCTAGCGTAATAGCTTTAAAAGATTATATTGTTCCACAGTCTAAACCTAGTTTTACAAGATTTAATGTTTTCCTTAGGGATAAATTTTCTTGTCAGTATTGTGGAAGCAATGAAGAATTAACTTTCGATCATCTATTACCAAGATCTAAAGGTGGAGAAACACACTGGGACAATGTTGTGACAGCCTGTTCAGCCTGCAATGTTAAAAAAGGTGGAAAATTATTGAAACTTTCTGGAATGAAACTTAACCAGCACCCTTATCAACCATCAACAGAGGATTTACACCGAAACGGTAAAAATTTTCCCCCTAATTATTTACATAAAAGTTGGATGGATTATCTGTATTGGGATGTAGAGTTAGAAGCTTAAAACTTAAATTTTTTCAGAAATATTAATTGCTAACCTTGAACCAGTTTTTATGATTTTATCCATTATTGAATAAAGACCTTTTTTTGTAGCACCTTTTTCATAAGCTATATCTTTATGGTGTAATTCATCCTGCCTAAATTTAATAATTTTCTTTTTTAAATCTTTTTCATCAGATCCCAATTGATCAATTTGATTTTGATAATGTTTATCTATAACTTCCTCTACCGAAGCTGTGCATAACATAGCTGCTTTTTTTCCTAGAAGAGTTGAACCAAAACCTAGTCCAACACCCAATAAATCCCATAAAGGTAAAAATTTTGTTGGTTTAATTTTTCTTTTTTTGATTTCAGTTTCAAAAAATTCACAGTGTTCTTTCTCGTGAATTTTCATCTCTTCAATTGTTTTTTTTAAATTTTCATCTTTAACTAATGTATTAAGTGCCAATAATTGACCCTCGTAGATTTTAACAGCACCCCTTTCACCAGCATGATCTACCCTAATAAATTCTTCAACTTTATCTTTTGAATTTTTCATAATTTTTAAAAATTTTAATTAATATAAAAACTAAAATTAAACTAAAAATCATATTAAATGTAGTAAGTGAAAATCCAAAAATTCTAAATGTCACATCTTTACAGCTCGTAGTTTTTTCTGGCAATTGCTTCAGCAATTCCTCTTTGGAAGTAATATCATATGTATTTTTAAACCCACAAACTGCTGATTCTTCGAAAAAGCCTTGTTCAATACCAAAGTGATAAAAAGATATTATAAAAGAAAAGGAAAATATTAAGGTTAATAATAAAATTATAAACTGCTCATTTTTTTTAAGGAAAAAATTTAAAATTATCAAAATAAAGCTTAATCCATAAGGTATCCTTTGCAGTAAGCATAAATTACAAGGTTGGTGTCCAAGTATATATTCTATAAAATAAGCTAAAATTAATGAAGCTAAACTTATTAAAAAAATTGCTTTTAAATAAGTGTTTATTTTATAATTAAGCATGGGATTTAAATATTAAATAAATTACAATTCCAATTATAACAATTAATATTCCAATTATTGTAAACCATTTAGAACCATGTTTATCCATAAAATCTGTAAAGAGACCTCCAAACTTATATGAAAGATAAGATACTATAAAAAAACGCAAACCTCTTGAGATCAAACTTATAAAAACGAAAATTAAAATATTAAAACTTATTAATCCACTGGCAATAGTAAAGACCTTATAAGGTAAAGGTGTAAATCCAGCTAGAAAAAGAATACCTAGCCAAGCATAAAAACCCTCACTATTTATTAGATTATTTTTAAGGTCAGTTAGTTTGTTTTCATAGCCATAAAAACTCATTATTTGCATTCCTATATCAAAAAAAAAGGCTCCAAGAAAATATCCCAATATACCTCCCAAAACAGAAAAAATTGTTGCAATAAAAAAAATTTTAATGAAATCTTTTTTTTTGGAAATTACCATAGGTATGACCATTATATCTGGTGGAATAGGAAAAAAAGAACTTTCAATGAATGATACTAATGCTAAATAATATTTAGAGCTTTTATGTGCTGCTAATTCTAAACACTTTTTATATAAAGTATTAAACATTTTTTGGTTTTAATATAATTTTAGTTCTTATACTATTTAATA